>Ga0209482_1000016_pt1 | contig 148187 bp, 151 predicted proteins | sample CoawatmetaG10DNA_FD_187512 | JGI IMG/M metagenome (GOLD analysis project Ga0209482, IMG submission 187512) | Marine microbial communities from the West Antarctic Peninsula - Coastal water metaG104-DNA (SPAdes) (version 2) | ecosystem: Environmental > Aquatic > Marine > Coastal ...
CCGCCACGCCCGATCACCTTCGACGGTCGCTATGTGCTCGATCTGATCGGCGTGGCGGCGGGTGGCGAGGCGCGCCAGTCCGGCGTTCTCGACAATCTCGAACTCACCGCCGACGCCGATCTCGCGCGCCTGGTCGGATGGCACGGTGCCAAAGCGCGGGTGCATCTGCTCAGCAATCAGGGCCGCGCCATCAACGATGCCGCGGGTACGCTGCAGGGGATCGACAATATCGAAGTGGCGGATGGCCGGGTCAAACTGTACGAAGCCTGGATCGAGCAGGCCTTTGCCGGAGGCCGCGCCGCGCTGTTGGTCGGGCTGGCCGATCTCAACGCCGATTTCTATCAGAATGACGGGGCGGCGATCCTGATGGCCCCGGCCTTCGGCGTCGGATCGGAACTGGCTGCGACCGGACCCAATGGTCCGTCGATCTTTCCGTCCACTGCCCTGATGGCGCGGCTGAATGTTACGATCGGTACGTCAGGCTATGCGCGCGCTGCCGTGGTCAATGCGCGCGCGGGCGTGCTCGGCGATCAATATGGCGTTGACCTGACCATGCATGACGGCGCGCTGCTCATTGCCGAGGCGGGAAGCACGCGCGGAGGGAAACTAGCGGTCGGCGTTTGGCGCTACACGCGGCGGCAGGACGATATCCGTGTGGTCGATGTCGATGGCAACCCGGTCCACCGCGCCGCAATGGGGGCCTATCTGCTGGTCGATCAGCATATCGCGGGCGGGGATGCGCACGCGCTGTCCTTGTTCCTGCGCGCCGGGCTGTCGGAGGGGAAGACCACACCATTCCGCGGCGGATTTCAGATCGGGGCCCATATCCGGGGTGTCGTTCCCGGCCGCCCCGAAGGCCGTTTATCGTTCGGCCTCGCCCACGGGCTGCTGTCGAGCGGCTATCGGGCCAATGTGGCCGATACCGGCGAACGCGCCGCATCGGCCGAAAACGGGATTGAGATCACCTATCAGGATCGGCTGGCACCGTTCCTGACGATCCAGCCCGATCTGCAATATATCCGTCGCGCCTGCACCGAGGGTGGCGATCGGGATACGCTGGTGCTGGGCCTGCGGATGATCGCGACCTTCGGTCGCCATTGATCCGCCACAGGCCCGGCACCAGCGCGCAGATGGATTAGCGGCAGCGCAGCTGCGAGTTGTTCTGGTCGACCGACTTGCCAACCACGCCACCAGCAATCGCGCCAAGGATCGTACCGACCCCGCGCGAATGCCCGCCGTCGATCAGATTGCCGAGCACGCCGCCACCGATTGCACCGGCGATCAGCCCGGTCGTGCCGTCGTTGCGCTTGCAATAATATTGACCGTCGCTGCCGCGATAGACCCGGTCATCGCTGGTCAGCACCCGCTCCTGATAGCGCGGATCGTTCCGGTAATAGCGTGCAGGGTCATAGCCGCCCTCATCGCGATCGTCCTGGCGCGGATCGTAATATGCAGGCGGCGGCGGGCGATAGCCGCGGGCGCGTGCTTGCTGATACCGGTCGAATTCAGCCCGGAAGATCGCCAGTTCGCTGTCGAAACGCTGCTGCGCCTGCTGGAAACGCCGGTCGTCGGACGGGCTCTGCGCCAGCGCAGGGGTCACCGTCGCCAAGGACGATCCAGCGATCAGCATCGCCAAAGCGGGGGCGATACGGGAAAAACGGCTCATCTGCGGGGGCACTCCATCATGTTACGGTGCGACAACGATGCACCCCGACAATGGTTGCGGCAAGAATCGCGTCAGGCAATCGCCGCGATCACGCCACGCCATGCCGCAACCTCGTCGTCGTGGCGGCGCGTTACCGAGACCGGTCCCGCCGTCCGTGTCGCCAGGTCGATCTCGACCGATCCCGCCCATTCGAACGTGGCATTGCCCGACAAGCGCACCATCCCATCGGTGCCCGCTTGGGCGCGCACCATGCCGCCGCGATTGAACACGGTGATCTCGCTGTCAAACGCCTGCCGTCCGGTCAGGCAGGCGGCATAGGTCGACGCCGCCATCGCGCTGCCACAACTGTCGGTCAGCCCCACTCCACGCTCAAAGGTGCGCACGAACACGGCATTGTCGCCGCGCAGTTCGACGAAGGAGACGTTGGCGCGGTTGGGCAGCCAATAGGGTGCCGCCTCGCAGCGCTCGCCGAGCGCGACCAGCTCCGCCTCGTCGACCGTATCGACAAAGCTCACCAGATGCGGATTGGGAATGGCGACGGCGGTAAAGGCGCGCGCGCTGCCCAAGGCCGCGATCGGTGCCTCGACGATGCGGTCGGCACCCACCGCCAGCGGCCAGCGCGTCACGTCGAGATCGACCGGCCCCGCCAGTTCGCGGATCGTCACCACACCCGGTGCCAGATCGGGGTCGCGCCACACTGCGACGGTCGAGCTCTGCAACCGCATCGCCGCTTCGGTGATGCCCAGCGCCTCGAATCCCAGACGCGCCACGCAGCGCACTCCGTTGAGGCACGTCTCCGCCTCGCTGCCATCAGAATTGAACATGCGAAAACCCAGCGCGTGGTCCGCGTCGCCCGCCGTCAGCAACAGCAACCCGTCCCCACCGACACTCCCCTGCCGATCCGCCAGCGCGACCGCGATCCGTGCCCAGCTATCGTCGTCCAGCGTCAGCGCCCGCGCGTCCACCAACGGAAAATCATTGCCCGAGCCGTGGCATTTGATGAAATCGATCTGCATGGCCGCCCTCTTAGCGGCGCGGCCCGTGCGACGATAGCTATAGCCGCACGGCAAAGCCGGTGTCCGGCGCGGCCTGCCCCGCCACTTGCGTGCGCCAGATGCGCTGCAACGCCTCGACGCCGTCGCCATGCTCGACCTGCACCAGCCCCGCCGCCGTGGCGACAAAGCCGCTCCACTCTGCCGCGACCGCCGCGTTGAACCCGTCCTGGCCGATCTCGCCGATCAGCGCCGTCGCCGCGTCAGGGGCAAAGAACCACACGGGTTTCGGCCCCGGCAGCAGCCCGGTCTCGCTGCCGGTGTCATGATGCGTCACGCCCACGCGCAGGCACGCCGCCACGCGCTCGGGCAGTGCCGTATAGACCGCGTGCAGCAACCCCGCATTGCCCGCAAAATCGATCAGCACGGCAGCGCCAACGCCCGCCAGAGCATCGATCGCATCATAGGCCAGCACCGCGTCATACAGCCCGGTCTTCTCGACGAAACCGACATGCGCCGCGCTGGTCAGGCCGATCCGCCGCAGCTGCGGGCTGCGCGCGCGCAGCACATACGCGGTACCAAGCGCGGTCTTGCTCGATGCACTGGTCAGCACCGCCGTGTCCGCGCCGTGATAGCCCACACGGCGCAGCGCATCCTCGATCAGGAAACTGGTAAGAAACAGAGGCTCGAACAGCATCCGCAAATCCTCCGCCGCCGCGTCGTGCGCAGGGTCGGCGTGGAGCCGCCGATACTGGTTATAGACCGCGCTCATCGGCTGGCGGTGCGCCGCCATGTCGCGGAACAGCCCGGCCGAAATCTTGCCCGGCTGCACGATCAGGTGCGACGCCATCGGCAGGAAGCCATAGACGCGCTCGCCCACCGCAATCTCCGCGACGCGCGAGGCGATCACGCGGGCATAGCCCCAGGCCGGCACGATCCCCCAGCCTTCGGGCGCGGGGAAGAAATTCCAATAGCCGATCTGCGCGCCGACCACGGCATAGGTCACCGTATTGGCGGTCACCGCAAACGCCTCGATCTGCAGCAGGATTTCGCCCTCGCCCGGCTCGGGTGCCAGCGTCTCGTTGATCGCCACCTGCGTGAGCGCATCGCGCCGCACCATCATCTCGCGCTTGATCGGCATGGTCCCCCCCAGTGATTCACCTCATCTCAACCCATAATGGTCGCCCAGCCGGTCGAGCGCCAGTGTCAGCACGAGCCGGCCCGCGCGCTGCGGCCAGCCCAGCGCGCGCTCGGCGACCGGCAGCCCTTCGCCCGCGCACACCACACGCCATGCGACATCGCGCAAACCGCCGCCCAGCGCCGCCATCGCCGCATCGAAACGCCGTTTGGCGGCGATCTGCGCGAGCGTAGGATCGAGCCCGCTCGCCCCGCCATCCACCCGCGCGGCCCATTGCATCGTCACGCGCGGGGCGAGTGCCGCCATCTCATAATCGGCGCGCAAGCGCTCCCCCGCCTCGAACTGCCGCGCATCGACTTTGCCATGCGCGCGCAGCCAGCCGAGCGGCGATTCGCCGACATGCACCGTAACGCTGCGCCGCGACCGATGCGGGCGCGGTGCCGCCCCATCGCCCACCACGCCGCACGCATCGATCGCTCGCTCTACCAATTCTCGCATCGCCATTTCCTCTCGCTCGCACGTTCGCGAAAAGCGTTGCCATGGCGGCGCGGATGTAGGACAGCCAAAACCGATTTGGTTAGAGGGCTGACATGATCACCGCGATCCGTGAAGTTCGCCGCGCCAAGGGCATGACGCTGGACGATGTCGCACGCGCATGCGTGCCACCCACCACCGCGCAGACGATCGGTCGCCTGGAAACCGGCACCCGCACCGTCTCGGTCGGCTGGCTCAACCGGATCGCCGCAGCGCTGGGCGTGCGTGCCGCCGATCTCGTCACCTTGCCCGACCGCGCCGATATCGCCGTCGCCGCGATCCTCGATACCAGCGGGGCACACGCCCCCAAGCGCCCGGCGACCGTCATCCCCCCGGCCCCCGTGCCGGAACATGTCGCGGTGTCGGTCCAGGCGGGCGTGGGGGACTATCGTGCTGGCGACACCATTTGGTGCCTGCGTATTCCACCGGCGGATTTCGCTCAGGCGCTCAACCGCGATGTGCTCGTCCCGCGCCCGGCCGGCCGTTTCCTGTTCGCGCGCCTGATCGGGCGCGAGAACGGAAAGCTCCACCTTCTTCCGCTCGGTCCCGGTGCCCGCCAGCAAGTCGTCACCGATCCGCCATGGATCGCCACCGCCGTTACATTGGTTCGCGCTTTATGATCCGCACCCTGCTCTTCGCCGCGCTCCTCGCCGTTCAAGGCGCGGCTCCCGCCCCGGCACCGCCGCCGCCCGTCACCACGGCGCAGATCCTCAACCGCTATCCGCATGACACAAGCGCCTTTACCGAAGGCCTGCTGATCGACCACGGCGTGCTCTACGAAAGCACCGGGCGCGAGGGGCAATCGGACATTCGCCGCGTCGATCTCCCCAGTGGACGGGTGCTCGCGCGGGTAAAACTCCCCCCAAACCTGTTCGGCGAAGGCATCGTCGCGTGGAAGCAACACCTGTTCAGCGTCACTTGGCATGGCGGACAGGGCTACCGCTGGTCGCTTCCGGACCTCAAACGCACCGGCGGATTTCGCTATAGCGGCGAAGGCTGGGCGATGACCGATGATGGACACGACCTGATCCTGTCCGACGGCACGCCGGTGCTGCGCTTTCTCGATCCCGTCACCCAAAAGGTTATCCGGCGCGTCACGGTGACGATCAACGGCCGCTTGCTCGACCAGATTAACGAGCTCGAATATGTCGATGGCGAGCTGCTCGCCAATATCTGGATGACGCACTACATCGCGCGGATCGATCCGGTCAGCGGCAAGGTGCTTGGCTTCATCGACCTGTCCCCGCTTCTGGCGCAGGTGCAACTGACCGACCCCGATTCGGTCGCCAACGGCATCGCCTATGATCGCGCGGCCCGGAAGCTTTATGTCACGGGCAAAAACTGGCCGACACTGTTCGAGATTGCGCGGCCCAAGGCCCCGTGATCCCGCCAGTCGTCATTTTGGTGCGGCTCTTGCCATCCAGCAGGAAATGGCGGTAGCGGCGATTCGCGTCTGAAGGGCGACCGCGCGTCGGGACCCAAGCGGTTGAAAAAGGGTCTGTTCGGTATGACGCACGCATCGTCAGCTTCGTCCCCGCCCCGTCAGGACGGCCTGCGCCGTCGCATCGGCTGGTTGTTCACGGCCCTGGCCCTGGCGAATGTCGGCGCATGGATTTGGGCGTTCAGCGTGTTCCACGAACGCCCACTGATGCTGGGCACCGCGCTGCTCGCCTGGGGGTTGGGGCTGCGCCACGCGGTCGATGCCGATCATATCGCCGCCATCGACAACGTCACCCGCAAGCTGATGCAGGACGGCCAGCGCCCGGTCACCACCGGCTTCTGGTTCGCGATCGGCCATTCCGGGATCATCGCGATCGCCTCGGTCGCGGTCGCGCTGACGGCGAGCGCCCTCGCCAGCATGGCCGAGCTCAAGCAAATTGGCGGGACCGTTGCCACGATTGTGTCGGCAGGGTTCCTGTTCGCGATCGCAGCGACCAATCTCATCATCCTGCGCGCGGTGTGGAAGACCTTTGCCCATGTCCGCGCGGGCGGTGCCTATGTCGATGAGGATATCGACTTGCTGCTGGCGGGGCGCGGCCTGTTGGCGCGGGTGTTTCGACCGATGTTCCGCTTGGTCAACCGCCCGTGGCACATGGCCCCGCTCGGCTTCCTGTTCGGGCTGGGCTTCGACACCGCGACCGAGGTCGCGATCCTTGGCCTATCCGGACAGCAGGCCGCCGATGGCACGGCGATCGGCAGTATTCTGGTGCTGCCGCTGCTGTTTGCGGTGGGCATGGCGCTGATCGATACCGCCGACGGCGTCGTCATGTTGGGGGCGTATGAATGGGCCTTCGTCAAGCCGATCCGAAAACTCTATTACAACATCACGATCACGCTGATGTCGGCAGTCGTCGCGATCGTGATTGGCGGCATCGAGGCGCTGGCGCTGATCGGCGGGAAGCTCGGCTTGGTCGGCTGGCCATGGGAGACGGCGGCGCGGCTGGGCGCGCAATTCAACACGATCGGGTTTGCGATCATCGGCCTGTTCGTCCTGTGCTGGATCGTCAGCTTCGGCATCTATCGCTGGAAGCGCTTCGACGAGATCGAGGTCCGCCTGCCGGGCTGACGCCTGCCACCGTATCGGATTGGCATTGCCCGCGAACTCGGTTAAGCCACACGCGAATTCTCGGCAAAAATCCGGGAATTCATGATCGCACCGGTGCCCCGCAAGGGGCTTGAATGGGAATGTGGTGCGGGAGCGTGCTCCCAAATCCACAGCTGTCCCTGCAACTGTAAGCGGATAGTGCGATGCGCAAGTCTCCCCTTTGCGGGAGCAGCCACTGGAAAACCACGCAGGTGGGGCTCTGGGAAGGTGCGTATCAAACGGTGACCCGTGAGCCAGGAGACCTGCCAGTGCACCGGTCGCTCTTGCCCAGATCCAGGGGATGGTCTTGGCACGGTACTTCTCCGTCTGGGCGACGAAACTGTGCGGCTGGGGCTGCACGGTCGTGCGGCCACGGGCGCTCTCGCGTCGGTCCGGGGCGCACGCCGACCGGTTTTGCGCCGGCAAGCCCCGTCCTGTGTTCGTCCTGGCGCGGGGAGATGTACCATGTCCGATCTTTCCAAGATCCCCGTCACCATTGTCACCGGCTTCCTCGGGGCTGGTAAAACCACCCTGATTACGCACCTGATCCGCAACGCCGGCGGGCGGCGGCTCGCGGTCGTCGTCAATGAATTCGGCACGCTCGGCATTGACGGAGACATTCTCCAGGGCTGCGCCATTCCCGATTGCCCGGCGGAAAACATCGTCGAGCTGGCCAATGGCTGCATTTGCTGCACCGTCGCCGACGATTTCATCCCTACGGTCGAACGCTTGCTCGCGCTCGATCCGCGGCCCGATCATATCCTGATCGAAACCTCCGGCCTCGCTTTGCCCAAACCCTTGTTGAAGGCGTTCGACTGGCCTGCGATCCGCAGCCGGATCACCGTCGATGGCGTGGTGGCGCTGGCCGATGCCGAGGCGGTGGCGGCAGGCCGCTTCGCGCCGGATCTGGCGGCGCTGGAGGCGCAGCGCGCCGCCGACCCCGGCATCGACCATGAAACGCCGCTGTCCGAAGTGTTCGAGGACCAATTGGCCTGTGCCGACATCGTCCTGCTGACCAAGGCCGATCTGGCCGGCCCAGACGGCGTGGCGGCGGCGCGCGCGGTCATCATGGCGGAGGCACCGCGACCGGTGCCCATCCTCGAACTGAGCGACGGCGTCGTCGATCCGCGCGTGATTCTGGGGCTCGGTGCCGCCGCCGAAGACGACATCGCCGCGCGCCCTTCGCATCACGATGGCGACGACGATCATGAGCATGATGACTTTGATAGCATCGTGCTCGACATTGGCGAAATCGCCGATCCCGCCGATCTGGCCGCGCGGATCGAACGAATCGCGCAACAACACCAGATCTTGCGCGTAAAGGGCTATGCTGCGGTCGCAGGCAAGCCGATGCGGCTGCTGGTGCAGGCGGTCGGCGCGCGCGTGCGTTATCATTATGATCGTCCGTGGCAGGCAGGCGAAGCGCGCAGCACCACGCTGGTCGTCATTGCCGAGCGCGACCATATTGATGGCGAGGCGTTGCGTACGGTGTTGGTCGGCTGAGGCCAGACCGTGCACATCCTGTTCCGCGAAAGCCACGGTCTGGAGGAAGCCGCGATCCCGCAGGATCTGGGGCAGAGCCCGGCTGACCTGGTCATCCTGTCCTTTTCGGATAGCGACCTTGGTGCCTTCGCGGGCGCGTGGCACAGCGCGCGAAGGTCCGGCCAGGCGGTGCCATCGCTGCGGCTGGCCAATCTCGCGGCGCTTGGGCATCCGCTTTCGGTCGATACCTATGTCGAGCGGACGCTGAGCAGTGCACGGGCGGTCCTTGTCCGGCTGATCGGCGGCATGCCCTATTGGAGTTACGGCCTGCACCAGGTCGAATTGCTCGCGCGGGCACAGGGTATCGCGCTGGCGGTATTGCCCGCCGATGGCCGACCTGATGCGCGATTGGACGCTGTGTCCACGGTGCCGGCGCAAACGCTGCGGGATCTAGCGCGCCTCTGCGATGAGGGCGGGCCCGAGGCGAGTGGTGCCGCGCTGGCGCTGCTGGCGCGCGCCGCAGGGTTGTGCTGGGACGACACGGTCGCCCCCCGGCCGTTGCCGATGGCGGGCGGATGGCACCCCGATTTGGGGGTGGTCGATCCAGCAACGTTTGCGCGCGATCCTGATCGGCCGCTGGTGCTGCTCGTCTTCTACCGCGCCTATCTGGCGGCGCAGGACCTTGCCCCCTTCGCGGCGCTGCATAGCGCGTTGGAACAGCGCGGCTTTGCGACGCTGTCGCTGTTCGGCCCGTCGCTCAAGCACCCGCAGACGCGCGACCAGATCGCGGCATGGATTACCACGCTGGCACCCGTGGCGATCCTCAACGCGACGGCGTTTTCAGCGCGGGATGAGGCTGGCGAAACCCCGCTCGACGGGGCGGGGGTGCCGGTGTTTCAAGTGGCGCTGGCCACCTCCGGGCGGGCGGCCTGGGCGGACGGCACGCGCGGACTGTCCCCAGCCGATCTCGCCATGCATGTCGTGCTGCCCGAAATCGACGGTCGGGTGTTCGCAGGTCTCGCCAGTTTCAAGCAAGCGGGCACGCGCGATCCGCTGCTCGAATTTGCCCGCACCGCGCATTGTGCCGAACCCGAACGGATCACGGCGATTGCAGACCGAGTCGCTGGCTGGACGGCCTTGGCGGCCAAGGCCGCCAGCGAACGGCAGGTGGCGATGATCCTCTCCACCTATCCCGGCAAGGCCTATCAAATGGCGCATGCCGTCGGGCTGGATGCGCTGGCATCGGCCGAGGCGATTCTGGCCGATCTGGCCAGCGCGGGATATGACGCAGCGACGCGCGACGACCTTGCCACGGTGCTTCCCTCCGACTTTTTGACCTGGCCGCTGACCGAGTATCGCCGCGCGCTGGCGGCGTTGCCCGAGGCTTTGCGACAGGATCTGGCCGCAGCGTGGGGCGAACCCGAAGCCGACCCGGCACTGGTGGACGGGGTATTCCGGTTCGCGGCGGTGCGCGCCGGGCGCACGCTGGTGGCGCTGCAACCGGAACGCGGGGATAATGCGGATCGCGATCAGCACTATCACGACCTCACCCGCTGCCCGCGCCATGGCTATGTCGCTTTCTATCTGTGGCTGCGCGCGGCTGGGACCGATGCGATCGTCCATGTCGGCGCGCACGGCACGCTGGAATGGCTGCCGGGCAAATCCGTTGCCCTGTCGCAAGCGTGCTGGCCCGAGGCGCTGGTCGGGCCTGTGCCCTGCATCTACCTGTTCATCGTCAACGATCCCGGCGAGGCAGCGCAGGCCAAGCGACGCATCGGTGCGGTCACGATCGGCCATGTCCCGCCCCCTTTGGCCCCGTCCGGTACAGGCGCTGGGCTCGGGCGGATCGAGGCGCTGCTCGACGAATTTTCCAATGCCGATGGGCTCGACCCGGCGCGGCGCGACCGCTTGCAAACCGATATTCGCACCGAAGCGGAAGCGCTGGGGCTCGAGGCCGAACTTGGCCTGGATCGCGCGAAGACGCTGTCCGAGGCGATCACCCGGATCGATCGCTTTGTCTGCGATGTGAAGGAAAGCCAGTTCACCGATGGCCTGCACATATTCGGTCGCGGGCCGCAGGGGGCGGCGGAGCGGGCCGGGCTATTGGCGGCGCTGGCCGGGCAGCGCGTCGCGGCGGGGCCGTCCGGCTCCCCGTATCGCGGGCGCAGCGACGTGCTGCCGACCGGGCGCAACCTCTACACGATCGACCCGCGCGCGATCCCGTCGCGGTCGGCGCACGAACAGGGCGTGGTGCTGGCACGAGAACTCATCCGCCGCCATTTGCAGGACCATGGCGACTATCCGCGCGGACTGATCGTCGATCTTTGGGGATCCGCGACAATGCGCACGGCGGGCGAGGAATTCGCCATGGCGCTGCATCTGCTGGGGGCAAAGCCGGTCTGGGATTCCACTTCGGAGCGCGTCAGCGGGATCGAGATCCTGCCGCTCGCGCTGCTCGACCATCCACGCATCGACGTGACCTTGCGCGTGTCCGGGCTGTTCCGCGATGCCTTCCCCACGCTGCCGGTGGTGTTCGGGCAAACCGTGCGCGCGCTGGCCGAGCGCGAGGAGCCCGCCGACTGGAATCCCTTTGTTGGCCGAACCGCGACGGCGCGAGTTTATGGGCCGCAGCCAGGCGCTTATGGCGTGGGGCTCGGCGATACGGTCGATCACTATACCGACGATGCGCGTCGCGCGGCGGGCGAAGCATGGCTCGCTGCATCGTCGCATCCGCTCGATCTGCCCAACGGACAGACGCGGGCCGATGCGGACGGGTTGCGCGATCGGATCGCGAAAGCGGATGCCTTTGTCCATCTCCAGGACTTGCCCGAAACCGACCTGCTGCTGGCCGCCGACTATGCCGCGCATATGGCGGGGTTCGCCGCTGCCAAAGCCCTCACGCAGGGTACCGTCGCGCTCTATCATCTCGATCATCGCGATCCCGCCCGCCCGACTGCGCGCACGCTGACCGAGGAGTTGGCGCGGGTGGTGCGCGCGCGCGCCGCGCATCCGGGCTGGGTGGCGGGGATGCTGCGGCACGGCTTTCGCGGCGGGGCGGAACTGGCGGCGACGCTCGATCACCTGGGCACGTTCGCCCACCTCTCGGCCAGCGTGCCGCCACATCTGTTCGACCTTTATTACGATGCGACGCTCGGCCAAGCCGAGGTGCGGGCGTTTCTGCAGCGCGACAATCCGGGCGCGCTGGCGGCGATGGAGGCGCGCTTCGCCACCCTCCATGCCGCCGGGCTGTGGCCGACGCGCCGCAATTCGATCCTCGCGCAATTGCAGGGGGTCGCATGAGCGCCTTCACCATCAAGGGCTGGTGCCCCGATGCGTGGCGACCGATGCGCTCGGGCGATGGACTGCTGGTGCGGGTAAAGCCCCGGCTTGGCCGGTTGACGGCAGATCAGGTGCGCGGGCTGTGCGCGGCGGCGATCCCTTATGGCAGCGGCGTGATCGACCTCACGTCGCGCGCCAACCTCCAGCTTCGCGGTGTGTCGGAAGTTGGCTGGCAGCCGCTCTTGCAAGCCTTGATCGCGCTGGATCTGGTCGATGCCGATGCCGCACGGGAACAGCGGCGGACGATCCTGGTCGCGCCGCAGTGGCAGGAGGACGACGACACTCACCGCATCGCCTGCGATCTGATCGCGCGCCTTGGCTCCCTACCCGAGCTGCCGGGCAAGGTCGGGTTCGTCATCGATGCCGGAGCCGCACGCGCGCTCGGCGGGGAGACCGGCGATTTCCGCATCGAACGCGCCGCCGATGGGGCGCTGATCCTACGCGCGGATGGCCGTGCAACCGGGGTTGCGGTGCCACGCGGTGGCGAGGCCGCGGCCTTGATCGCGCTGGCGCAGTGGTTCGTCGACAGTGGCGGTGCGGCAGCCGGACGGATGGCGCGGCACAGGGCGGCATTGCCGGTCTGGGCGATCGGCACCGTGCCGCCCTCCCCCTCGCGCGCGCCGCTTGCGCCGGGGTCATGGGTGCGGGGCGTGGCCTGGGGCCTGCCTTTCGGCCAAGTCACGGCAGAGAGCCTTGCCGATCTTGTCGCGCCGGGGTCGGAGGTCACCGCGCTCCGCCTTACGCCGTGGCGGCTGTTGCTGGTTGAGGGGCCGCGCGACCTGCCGCCACCGCACTCCATGCTGGCGGACCCGGACGACCCCGTGCTGCGCGCCGATGCCTGCCCCGGTGCCCCATATTGCCCGCAAGCCAGCGTCGAAACCCGCAGCCTCGCCGCCCGTCTGGCCCCTTTGATCGCCGGGCGGCTGCATGTGTCGGGCTGCGCCAAGGGCTGCGCATCACAACGCGCCGCCGACGTCACGGTGACCGGGCGCGACTGCCTTTACGATCTTTCCCTCAACGCGCGCGCCGGGGCTCCGGCGGTGCGCACGGCGCTCAACCATGACGCGCTGCTCGCCCATTTTGGAAGCAAGTGATGCCGCACCTCTATGAAACCGACGGCGCGGCAATCTATCGCCAGTCCTTTGCCACAATCCGCGCCGAGGCGGACCTTGCCCGGTTTACCGCCGAGGAAGAACCGGTGGCGGTGCGCATGATCCACGCCTCGGGCCTGGTCGACCTCGCCCCCCACATCCGTTTTTCGGGCAGCTTCGTCCAAACAGCCCGCGCCGCACTGGCGGAGGGCGCGCCGATCCTGTGCGACGCGCGCATGGTGAGCGAGGGGATTACGCGCGCGCGCTTGCCCGCCTCCAATCCGGTGCTGTGTACGCTGCACGATCCGCATGTGCCCGATCTCGCGCGGGCGATGGGCAATACGCGCTCGGCCGTAGCGCTGGAGATGTGGCGGCCGCATTTGGCAGGCGCGGTGGTCGCGATCGGCAATGCCCCGACCGCCTTGTTCCACTTGCTCAACATGCTGGAGGACCCGGACTGTCCGCGTCCCGCCGCCATCATCGGGTGCCCGGTCGGCTTTGTCGGCGCGGTCGAATCCAAGGCGGCCTTATGGGCGGTACAGCCGGTGCCGTGCTGCGTGGTGGCGGGGCGGTTGGGCGGCAGCGCAATCACCGTTGCCGCGCTCAACGCACTCGCGAGCCGCGTCGAATGAGCGCGCGGGTGGGCACCATCCACGGCGTTGGGCTCGGCCCCGGCGCGCCCGACCTGTTGAGCGTGCGCGCCGACCGGCTGGTGCGCGGCGCGAGCCATGTCGCCTATTTCCGCAAGGCCGGACGACCCGGACAGGCCCGGCGCATCGTCGAGGGGATGCTGCGCCCCGACGCGATCGAGCTGGCGATGGAATATCCGGTAACGACCGAAATCCCGCTGAGCGACCCGCGCTACAATGCCTGCCTGGCCGCTTTCTATGCCGACTGCAGCACGCGGCTGACCGCGCTCGCGCAAACGGGCGCGGACGTGGTCGTGCTGTGCGAGGGCGATCCGTTTTTCTACGGGTCGTTCATGCATCTGCATGCACGTCTGTCGGGCGTGGTGCCGGTGGCGGTGGTGCCGGGGATTACCGGCATGGCCGGGGCGTGGAACGCGACGGGCGTGCCGATCACCTGGGGCGACGATGTGCTGACGGTCGCGATGGCGACCTTGCCCGAGGACGAACTGGTCCGCCGGATTCGCGATACCGATGCGCTGGTGGTGATGAAGATCGGGCGCAATCTGGCCAAGCTGCGCCGCGCCGTCGCCGCCGCCGGGCGCGCGGATGCGGCATGGCTGGTCGAACATGCCGCCATGCCGGGGCAGAAAGTCACGCGGCTGGCGGAGGCCGACAGCGTCACGCCCTATTTCTCGATTCTGCTGATCCACGGACAGGGGCGCAGGCCATGAGCGGCGGCTGGCTTTGCATCGCGGGCCTGGGTCCGGGCGACGAGGCGCTGATCACCCCGGAAGTGTCGGCGGCGCTGGCCAGCGCAAGCGATGTGATCGGCTATCTCCCCTATGTCGCGCGCGTCGCGCCACGCGCCGGGCTGACGCTGCACCCCTCCGACAATCGCGTGGAACTAGACCGCGCCGCACACGCCTTGGCCCTGACGGGGGAAGGGCGGCGAGTGGTGGTGGTATCCTCGGGCGACCCCGGCGTGTTCGCCATGGCATCGGCCGTGTTCGAGGCGGTCGAAGCAGGCCCGACAAGTTGGCGCGACCTCGATATCCGCGTCCTGCCGGGGATCACCGCCATGCTCGCCGCCAGCGCGCGCGCCGGGGCACCGCTCGGCCACGATTTCTGCGCGATCAACCTGTCGGACAATCTCAAGCCCTGGGCGCTGATCGAAAAACGGCTGCGGCTGGCGGCAGAGGCGGATTTTGCCATGGCCTTCTACAACCCGCGCTCGAAAGCCCGACCCGAGGGGTTTGCCCGCGTGCTGGCGGTGTTGCGCACGGCATGTGGCGATGCGCGCCCGGTGCTGTTCGCCCGCGCCGTCTCGACGCCCGAGGAACATCTGCAGATCGTGCCGCTGGGGCAAGCGCGCGCCGATATGGCCGATATGCGCACGATGGTGATCGTCGGGTCGAGCCAGACGCGGACGATCGCGCGTTCCGACGGCGCGTTTCTCTACACCCCGCGTTCGGCGGCGCTATCATGAAGCAGCCAGTCCAGCACCGCCGCCGGATCGCAGCTTTCGCGCCGTTCTGGCAGGACCGGGCGATCAATCATCAGCACCGGCACGCCCAGATGTCGGGCGGCAATCAGCTTGGCCTCGGCCCCGCTTCCGCCTGCATTCTTGCACACCACCAGGTCGATCGCCTGATCGCGCAGCACGGCGGTATCGCCGTCGACGCTAAACGGCCCGCGATCGACGATCAGGCTGTGGTGCAGCAGCGGCGGTGGCTGATCCGGCACGTCGACGAAGCGCAACAGATAATGATGCTGCGGCTGCGCGGCGAAGGCGTCCACGCGCATCCGCCCCAGCGCCAGCAGGATGCGGCGGGGCGGCCCGGCCAGCGCTGCCACCGCACTGGCGCTATCGGCGACATGGCTCCAGCGATCACCGTCGCCCGGCACCCAGGCGGGCCGGGTCAGCGCGATATGGGCAATTCCCGCCAGACGCGCCGCGGCGATGACGTTGGCGCTCATCGTCGCGGCAAACGGATGTGTCGCATCGACCAGATGCGTGATCCGCTGCGCGCGCAGATAGGCGACCAGCCCGGCAACCCCACCAAAGCCGCCGACACGCACCGGCACGGGTTGCGGACGGGGGGATTGCGTCCGCCCGGCGTAACTGAGCGTGGCCGCAATGCCGTTTGCCGCCAGCAGTACCGCGAGCGCGCTCGCCTCGGTCGTGCCGCCCAGCAAAAGGACATTGCGCATGGCTGAAACGGCTCCGCAGCTTCGGCACCAGCCGTGGTTGACGATTGTGGGCGTCGGGGCGGCAGGCCCGGATAGCCTTTCGCCCGCCAGCCAGATGGCATTGGCAGAGGCCGAGCTGGTCATCGGATCGGCCCGGCATCTGTCGCTCTTCCCGGCAATTAGCTGCCCCGCAATCGAATGGCCAGTGCCCTTTGCCGACGGCATTGCGCCGCTGCTGACGCATCGCGGTCGAAAGGTGGTGATGCTGGCCTCGGGCGATCCGTTCTGGTTCGGGGCGGGCAGCAGCGTCACGCGGCACCTGTCGCGCGATGAATGGGTGGCGCATCCAACGCCCTCCACCTTCAGTCTCGCCGCCGCGCGCCTAGGCTGGGCATTGCAGGACATCGTCTGTCTCGGCCTCCATGCCGCGCCGTTGGAACGGATGCGCCCGCACCTCGCCGCGCGCGCGCGCTTGGTAGTGCTGGTCCGCGACGGCACGGCGGTTGCGGCGCTGGCCGCTATGCTACGCGGCTATGGCTTCGGCACGTCGCGGTTGCACGTGCTGGAGGCACTGGGCGGACCCGACGAGCGCATCCGTTCAACGCAGGCCGATACGCTCGATTTCACCGATATCGCGCATCCGGTTGCGGTGGCGGTGGAATGCGCGGGCACCGGCGACGGAATACCACGCGCGTCGGGCCTGCCCGACACGCTGTTCGACCATGATGGCCAAATCACCAAACGCCCGATCCGGGCGCTGACGCTGTCGGCGCTGGCACCCCGGCCGGGCGAAACGCTGTGGGACATCGGAGCCGGATCAGGCTCGATCGCGATCGAATGGTTGCTGGCGCACCCGGCCAATCGCGCGCTGGCGATCGAGGCCGATCAGGTCCGCGCCGACCGCGCCCGCGCCAATGCCCGCGCGCTGGGCGTCGACCGGCTGGACATGCTCATCGGCACCGCGCCGTCCGCTCTGCCCGAAGGCGCGAGCCCCGATGCGGTGTTCATCGGCGGCGGCCTGTCACACGCTTTGCTGGAGGCGCTGTGGGCGCGGCTGCCAGTCGGCACGCGGCTGGTCGCCAATGCCGTGACGCTGGAATCGGAGGCACTGCTCGCCACCTGGCAGCGCGCCAAAGGCGGCACCCTCCTGCGGATCGAGCTCGCCCAGGCAGCGCCGCTCGGCGATCGGCGCGGGTGGCGGTCGCAATATCCCGTCGTGCAATGGAGTGTCGTGCTGTGATCGTCGCCGGGTTCGGCTTTCGCGCCGAGGCACCGTTGGAATCGCTCCGCGCCGCGCTGATGCTGGCGCAGCAGGGCCATCCGGCGGTAACGCACCTTGCCACGGTGCAGGGCAAGCTCGCCGAGCTGTTACCGCTGGCCGAAGCCTTGGAGCTGCCGTTACGAGCCGTGTCGCCCGATGCCCTGTCCGGCGTCATCACGCCCACCCACTCCGCCGCCAGCCTGGCCGCGTACGCCTGCGGCAGTCTCGCCGAAGCGAGTGCGCTCTGTGCCGCGGGTAACGGCGGACGCCTGCTCGCCCCCCGCCATATTTCGCACGATCGCCTGGCGACCTGCGCGATCGCTGAAGGACCCTTGTCATGACCGTTCATTTCATCGGGGCCGGCCCCGGCGCGCCCGATTTGCTGACGCTGCGCGGGCGCGATCTGATCGCCGCCAGCCCGGTATGCCTCTATGCTGGGTCGCTCATCCCCGAAGCGGTGCTCCGCCATTGCCCGCCCGGCGCGCGGATCATCAACACCGCGCCGATGGAGCTGGACGCGATCATTGCCGAAATCGCCGCCGCCCATGCGCTGGGGCAGGATGTCGCGCGGCTGCATTCGGGGGATCTGTCCTTATGGTCGGCGATGGGCGAGCAACTGCGCCGCCTGCGCGCGCTGGATATTCCCGTCACCATCACGCCCGGCGTGCCCGCCTTTGCCGCCGCCGCCGCTGCGCTGGAGGCGGAACTGACCCTGCCCGCGCTCGCCCAGTCCGTAGTGCTGACACGCACGCCGGGCCGCGCCAGCACCATGCCGCCTGCGGAAAGCCTCACCCATTTCGCGGTGACAGGCGCGACGCTGGCGATCCATCTGTCGATCCACGCGCTCGATCGCGTCGTCGCTGATCTCACCCCGGCCTACGGCGCGGATTGTCCGGTGGCGGTGGTCTGGCGCGCGAGCTGGCCCGATCAGCGGATCGTGCGCGCCACGCTGGCAACGATCGCGGAGGCGGTCGCGGGCAGCATGGAACGCACCGCGCTGATCCTGGTCGGCCGCGTGCTGGCGGCCGAGGATTTCGCCGAAAGCCGCCTGTACGCGCACGGCTATGACCGGCGCTTCCGGCCGCAGGATGCCACGTCGCGCTTTGCGGGAACCGCCGAATGAGCGTGCCGGGCGTGATGATCGCCGCCCCGGCCTCGGGCACGGGCAAGACCACGGTGATGCTGGGCCTGCTCCGCGCGCTCAGCGAGCGCGGGCTGGTGGTGCAGCCCTTTAAAAGCGGCCCCGATTATATCGATCCCGCCTTTCACCGCGCGGCGAGTGGGCGCGCCTCGTTCAACCTCGACAGTTGGGCGATGGCGGGCGGTTTGCTCGATACGATCGCGGGCGAAGCGGCGGGCGCGTATCTCGTCCTCGCCGAAGGCTCGATGGGGCTTTATGACGGCGTTGCCCAACCCGGTGCCAGCGGCAACGGCGCGAGCGCCGATATCGCGCGCCGCATGGGCTGGCCCGTCGTGCTGGTGATCGACGTATCAGGCCAGGCGCAGTCTGCGGCAGCGATCGCGCTTGGGTTCAAGCTGCTCGATCCCACTGTCCCGCTTGCCGGCGTCATCCTCAACCGCGTCGCCAGCCCGCGCCATGAACGGCTGGTACGGCGCGGACTGGAGGCGGTGGGGATCGCGGTACTGGGAGCGTTGCCGCGCCGTGGCGACTTGACCTTGCCCGAGCGGCATCTCGGCCTCGTGCAGGCGATCGAACATCCCGCGCTGGACGCCGCCATCACCGCTTATGCCGCCTTCCTGCGCGACCATGCCGATCTCGACGCGATCTGCGCCGCAGCCCGCTCGCACGAACATGCTGACACGCGCGACGGGGCGGGACTGCCCCCGCCCCCCGCCCAGCGGATCGCGATCGCGCGCGATGCCGCCTTTTCGTTCGTCTATCCGCACGTGCTGGAGGGGTGGCGGCGCGGCGGTGCGGAAATCCTCCCCTTCTCGCCGCTCGCCGACGAAGTGCCGGATGCCACCGCCGATATGGTGTGGTTGCCCGGCGGCTATCCCGAACTGCACGCCGGGGCGATCGCCGCCGCCACAACCTTTCTCCATGGCCTTCGCCGCCATGCCGAGACGCGCCCGGTTCATGGCGAATGCGGCGGCTATATGGTGCTGGGCACGGCGCTGATCGACAAAGACGGCACGGCGCATCGCATGGCGGGGCTGCTCGGGCTGGTCACCAGCCATGCCAAGCGCCGGATGCATCTGGGCTATCGCCTGGCCGAACTGTCGGCACCGGTGGGTGCCCTGGCGACGGGCACGCGGCTGCGCGGGCATGAATTCCATTATTCGACCGTCATCGAGCAGACCGATGCACCGCTCGCGCATGTGACCGACGCCGATGGCGCAGCGGTCGCGGAAACCGGCTCGCAGCGCGGCCGCGTCACCGGCAGCTACTTTCACATGATCGCCACCGCATCATGACCGGCTTCGTTTCCTTTGTCGGCGCAGGCCCCGGCGACCCTGAGTTGTTGACGCTGAAGGGCCTGTCGCGGCTGCAACAGGCCGATGCCGTGCTGTTCGACGATCTCGCTGCGGGCGCGATGCTCGACCATGTCCGCGCGGGGGCAACCTTGGTCGATGTCGGCAAGCGCGCGGGTCGCCCTTCCCCCAGCCAGAGCGACGTGAACCGCTTGCTCGTCGCCCATGCCGCCACCGGCGGAAGGGTGGTGCGGCTGAAATCGGGCGATGCCGGAATCTTCGGTCGGCTGGAGGAGGAGATCGAAGCGTTGCGGCTGGCGGGCATCCCCTTCGAGATCATTCCCGGCGTCAGCTCGGCCAGCGCCGCCGCTGCCGCCGCCGCCATCCCGCTGACGCGGCGGATGCGGGCGCGGCGCGTGCAGTTCATCACGGGCCATGATGCGACCGGGGCGCTGCCGCAGGACCTCAATCTGGCCGCGCTCGCCGATGCTGAAGCGACAACCGTGGTGTTCATGCCCAAGCGCACCTTCCCGGCGCTGGCCGCGCGGCTGATCACCGCTGGCCTGCCGCCGCAGACACCGGCGTTGCTAGCCGAAAATGTCGGCCATGCCGATCAGCGGATGACGCGCGGTTCGGTCGCCACGCTGGCCGATACGCTGGCCAAGGGCGCAGGGTCGGCCCCCGCGCTGATCCTCTATGGCCCGTTGATGGAGGACGCATGATCGATCTCGACCTGATCGGCATCGCCACCGGCAATCCCGACCATCTGACCGCGCAAGCAGTGCAGGCGATGAACAGCGCCGATCTGATCCTGCTGCCGCGCAAGGGCGATGCGAAATCGGACCTGATCGACCTGCGCCGCGCGATCTGCACCCGGGTGCTGACCGGGCCGACGCGGATCGTCGCCTTCGACATGCCGGTGCGTGATGCCGGTGGGGACTATGCCGACACCGTCGATGCCTGGCACGACGCCATTGCCGCCGCGTGGCGCGCGCAGATCGCCGTGCATTTGCCGGACGGCGGGCGGCTGGCGCTGCTCGTCTGGGGCGATCCCGCGCTCTACGACAGCAGCCTGCGTATCGCCGAGCGGTTGCAGGCGGGCGGCCTGCCGCTTCGTGTGCGGGTCGTGCCGGGGCTGACCAGCCTGCAGTTGCTCACCGCCGCGCACGCCATCCCGCTCAATGCCCTGGCGGGTGCCGTCACCATCACCACCGGGCGGTTGTTGCGCGCCTGTGGCTGGCCCGACGCAGCCGACACGGTTGTCGTCATGCTCGACAGCGGCTGCGCCTTCGACGTGCTGGAGCCGCACGGCATTTCGATCTGGTGGGGGGCCTATCTGGGGATGGCGGAGGAAACGCTGTTCCACGGCCCACTCGCCACCGTCGCGCCGCGCATTGCCGCCGCACGGGCCGAACTGCGCGCCCGTCATGGCTGGATCATGGATATCTACCTCTTGCGAAAGGACCGCGCCGATGTCGCTTGAACCCGAAGATGCTGCGGCGGCAATCGAGGCGCGCCACGCCGAGAAGATGCGCAAAAAGCAGGCCGCGCAAGCCAAGATCATGGCCGACAAGACCCGCGAAAAGGGCCTGCTGATCGTCCACACCGGCAAGGGCAAAGGCAAGACCAGCGCCGCGCTGGGCATGGTCGTCCGCGCGATCGGCCACGGCATGAAGGTCGGCGTCGTGCAGTTCGTGAAGGGCGCGATGCAGACCGGGGAAGCGCGCGTCTTCGCCGCCTTTCCCGACAATGTCGAGTTCAAGCCGATGGGCGAGGGCTTCACCTGGGACACGCAGGACCGCGCACGCGACATCGCCGCCGCCCGCCGCGCGTGGGACGAAGTGCAGCGCATGATCGCCGATCCCGCCTATCACATGGTGCTGGCCGACGAGATGAACATCGCCTTGCGCTATGACTATCTGCCGCTCGACGAAGTGCTGGCGGTGCTCGCCGCCAAGCCCGCGATGAAACACGTCATCGTCACCGGCCGCAATGCGCCCGAAGCGTTGATCGACGCGGCCGATCTCGTCACCGACATGACGATGGTCAAGCACCCGTTCCGCGCGGGCGTAAAGGCGCAGGCGGGCATCGAGTTTTGAGCGAGGGGCCGCCCGCCTTCGATGCCGCCTTTCAGGCGCGCTTCGTCGATGTGCTGCGCTGGCGGCGCGACGTGCGGCATTTCGACCCGCGCGCGGTGGCGGAAGCCGACCTGCGCGACATCCTGCACTGTGCCGCCCTTGTGCCGTCGGTCGGCAATGCGCAGCCATGGCGCTTCGTGCGGGTGCGCACGCCCGCCTTGCGCGCGGCGCTCGCCGCGCATGTCGACGCGCAAAACGCCAAAGCCGCAGCGCGCTACACCGGCACCGACCGGCACGATCGCTATCGCGCGCTGAAACTGCACGGCCTGCGCGAGGCCCCCGAAGTGCTGGCGGTGTTCTGTGACGAGCGACCCGCTGCCGGGCACGGCCTCGGCATCGCGACCATGCCCGAAATGCTGCGCTATTCGTGCGCGATGGCGATCCACACGCTGTGGCTGTCGGCGCGGTTGCGCGGCATCGGCATGGGCTGGGTGTCGATCGTGGACCCGCACGCGGTGCGCACGCTGCTCGACGTGCCGACGGATTGGTCGCTGATCGCGCTGCTGTGCGTCGGCTATCCGAGCGAGGACTCCCTCACCCCCGAACTCGAAAGGCGCGGCTGGCAAGCGCGCGAGCCCGTCGACGACCGGATTTTTGAACGATGACCGCCACAGGAAAGACCCCGACCTTATGCTGACCCCCGTGGAGGATGGCCCCGCCATCGTCGCCTGCAACACCTGTCGTCACAGCGGCGACGCGAAAGAGGATGCGGCCGGTCTGCGCGGCGGCGCGCGGCTGGTCGCGGCGTTGCGCGAAGTGCAGGCCGGTGACCCACGCTATGCGGGCATCGCCGTCCAGGAAATGCCGTGCCTGTTCGCCTGCACCGAATTCTGCACCGTGCATCTGCGCGCGCCGGGCAAGGTCGGCTATGTGCTGGGGCGCTTCACGCCCGATGTCGATGCCGCGACCGCCTTGCTCGATTACGCGCTGGCTTATGCCGAGAGCGAGCATGGCCGCGTGCCCTTCAAAGAGTGGCCGCAGGGCGTGAAGGGGCATTTCATCACCCGCACCCCGCCACCGGGTTTTGTCGCGCAATGAGCGGTTTTGCATCGCGCGCCGCGTTCGATGCCGCGCTGGCCGATTTGCCCGAACCCGATCGGGCGGCGACAGGCGCTGCGCGCGCGCGGCAAGCGGCATTGACCAAACCGCCGGGCTCGCTCGGTCGTCTGGAGGATATCGCGCTGTTCATGGCCGGGTGGCAGGGCACCGCGCGGCCGCGCATCGCCCAAGGCCGCGCCGCCCTTTTCGCGGGCAATCACGGCTTTGTCGTCCACGGCGTCAGCGCCTTTCCCGCCAGCGTTACGGAGGCGATGGTCGCCAATTTCGCGAATGGCGGCGCGGCGATCAACGCCCTGGCGACGGCGGCGGGCCTGGAGCTTTCGGTGGTCGCGCTGGAGCTCGATCGTCCGACCGCCGATTTCACGCAAAGCCCCGCAATGACGGAGGACGAATGTCTGGCCGCGCTGTCCGCCGGGGCCGCAGTGGTTACGCCGGAACTCGATGTGCTGGTCGTCGGCGAGATGGGCATCGGCAACACCACCGCCGCCGCCGCTTTGTGCGCGCGCAGCTTTGGCGGCGCGGTGGCGGAGTGGGTCGGGCCGGGAACCGGTGTCGATCCGGACGGCATCGCGCGCAAGATCGCGGTGGTCGAACGCGCGCTCGCCTATCATGCGGGCGCACCGCACACGCCGTTTGAAACGCTGCGGCGGCTGGGCGGGCGCGAAATCGCGGCGATTGCGGGCGCGGTGCTCGCCGCGCGGCGACAGCGCGTGCCGGTGGTGCTCGATGGCTTCATCACCTGTGCCGCACTCGCGCCGCTCGCCGCCCACACCCCTGCCATTACCGATCACTGCATCGCCGGGCATTGTTCGGCCGAGCCGGGGCATGTCCGCCTGCTCGGCCATTTGGGACTGGAGCCGCTCCTGTCGCTCGGGATGCGGCTGGGGGAGGGCAGCGGTGCCGCCGTGGCCGTGTCGGTCATCCGCAGCGCGCTCGCCGCGCATAACGGCATGGCGACCTTTGCCGAGGCGGGGGTGGCGGGAGCGTTGTGAGCAGCGTCGTCCTGCATCTCCTGCGGCATGGCGAGCCGGAAGGCGCGGGGCGCTTGATCGGCCACACCGACGCGACCCCGCTGGCGTCGGGCATCGCCGCGTGCGTGGCGCAGGCGCGCGAGCTGGATGTCGCGGTGCTGATCGCATCGGACTTGTCGCGCGCCCAGCACGCGGGCGCGGCGATCTCGACGGTGAGAGGGATCCCGCTAACGATCGATCCGCGCTGGCGCGAATTGGACTTCGGGCAGTGGGACGGCCTGCCCCCCAACGCGGTGGACAGTGACGCGCTCGCGCGCTTCTGGGACGACCCCGATGGCTGCGCGCCGCCAGGCGGCGAGCGCTGGTCCGATCTCGTCGGGCGGGTGGCAGAGGCGCTCGCCAATCTGGCGGCGGTGCCAACGCTCGTGGTCACGCACGCCGGGGCGATGCGGGCGGCGCTGGCGGTACTGTGCGGGTTCGATTCGCGCCAGAGTTGGGCGATCGATCTGCCTTATGCCAGCCTGTTGTCGTTGCGCGTGTGGCCGGGCGAAGCGCCCGCTGCGCAGATTATTGGCCTGCGCCGATGAAAAGCGTCGTCCTGGCGATCCAGTTCCTCACCCGCCTGCCAACGCCGCAAGTGCAGGCGACCGAGCGCGACTTTGCCCGATCGATGCGCTGGTTTCCCGCCGTCGGGCTGATCGTCGGGGCGCTGGTCGCGGGCGGCGCGTGGCTCGGCGCACAGCTCGATGGCTGGGTGGCGGCGCTGGCGGCGGTGGCGGTCTGGGTCGGGGTGACCGGGGCGCTGCATCTCGACGGGCTGGCGGACCTCGCCGATGGCTGCGGTGCCGCGCATAAGGACCGCGCGCGTTTGCTGGCGGTGATGGCCGATCCGCATGTCGGCAGCTTCGGCGTGGTCGCGATCGTGCTGCAACTCCTCGCCAAGCTGGTGCTGGTCCACGCCGTGATCGCTGCGGGAGGTGTTTTCCCGGCGTTGATCCTGCTGCCCTTTGCCGCGCGCATCGGGCCGCTGGTGTGGACGTTGTGGCTGCCGCCGCTGCATGCGGGGCTTGGCGCGCGCTTCCTCGAGCACGTGCGCGTATCGCATATCGTCGGATGGTCCGTCGTGCTGGCGGCAGGGGCGATGGTGGTGCCCGCCATCCTGCTCGCGGTGCCGTTGATTGCCCTGTGGGGGGTGTGGCTGCGGCGAACCCTCGGCGGTGTTTCGGGGGATTGCCACGGCGCGGGAATCGAACTGGTCGAAACCGGCTTGCTGCTCGCGGTGTTAGCCCTGCGCCATCTGTGACAGCGCGACCAACGAGTCGATGTCGAGATGCCGTTCGAGCAAAGCGGCAATTTCGTCCAGCGCCTGATCAACCGCCACCTGCTGGTCGATGCCGCTGCCCGTCCCCCCGATCCGCGCGAGCCATGCCGAGCGCTGACCGGCAAGATCGAGCAGACCGTGGACATAGCTGCCCGCGATGCGCCCGTCGGCGCTGATCGCCCCGTCGCTCCGTCCATCGGCCATATGGGCAACCGGGCGGGCGGTATCGGGGCCGGTGGTCTCGCCCATATGAATTTCATAGCCCTGGAACGCCGCACCAAGCGCGGTGCCGTGCACCCGTTCCAGCGTCTTGCGCCCGGCAAGCACCGTGTCCACCGCAAGCAGGCCCAGCCCCGCCACGCTGCCCGGCGCCCCCTCGACGCCGTGCGGATCGCTGATCGAGCGCCCCAGCATCTGATACCCGCCGCACAGGCCCAGCACATGCCCGCCGCGCCGGTGGTGCGCCAGAATGTCAATGTCCCACCCCTGGCCACGCAGGAAGGCAAGGTCGGCGATGGTCGCCTTCGATCCGGCCAGCACCACCAAAGCGGCCTCGGCCGGGATCGGCTGGCCGGGCGCGATCATCCGCACCTCTACGCCCGGTTCCAGCTTCAGCGGATCGAGATCGTCGAAATTGGCGATACGCGGCGTGATCGGGCAGGCAATGACGATCCGCTGCGCTTCGCGGACGATCGGGCGTTCGAGAATGACCGCATCCTCGCTCGGCAAGCGGGCCGCCGGGGCCAGCCACGGCACCACGCCAAAACCGCGCCAGCCCGCCAGTTGCTCGATCTGGCGATACCCGTCTTCGAACAGCGCCGGATCACCGCGAAACTTGTTGATCAGAAAGCCGTGGATCATCGCGGCATCGTCGGGGTCGATCACCGCGCGCGTGCCGACGATCGCCGCGATCACACCGCCGCGATCGATGTCACCGACCAGCACCACCGGCACCCCGGCGGCGCGCGCAAACCCCATATTGGCGATGTCGCCGCTGCGCAGGTTGATCTCGGCGGGCGACCCCGCCCCCTCCACCACCACAACATCGCATTCGGCGCGCAGCCGGCGATAGCTCGCCAGCACATCCTCCAGCAGGGCCCCGCGCGCTTGCCGGTAATTGCCCGGCCGCAAGGTGCCACGCACGTGGCCATGCACGATCAGTTGCGAGGTGTGATCGGCCTGCGGTTTCAGCAGCACCGGGTTCATGTCGGTGGTCGGCTCGGTGCGGCAGGCGATCGCCTGGGTCGCCTGTGCCCGCCCGATCTCGCCGCCATCGGCGGTGACGGCGGCGTTGTTCGACATATTCTGCGGCTTGAAGGGGCGCACGCGCAACCCGCGATTGGCAAGCGCGCGGCACAGCCCGGCCACCAGCACCGATTTGCCGACATCCGAGCCGGTCCCCTGCAGCATTACAGCGCCCATGCCAGCCCCCCTGCGATTGCCCACAGCAACAGGCACGCCCGGCGATAAATCACCAGCGCGCGGCGAATGTCGACGGCCCCCGCATCGCTGCGCCCGTGCGCGCCGATCCAGGGCTTGTCGTGCAGAACGCCATCATACCAGACCGGACCGACCAGCCGCAGATCGAGCGCGCCCGCCATCGCCGCCTCGGTCCAGCCGGCATTGGGGGAGGCGTGCTTGCCCGCATCGCGCGCCATCGTCCGCCACCCTTTGCCTGCGGCAAAGCAAATCGCGATCCCGGCAAGGCGCGCCGGGATCAGGTTCGCCCCATCATCGATCCGCGCCGCCGCCCAGCCGAACGCGCGCCAGCGCGGCTCACGGTGGCCGATCATGCTGTCGGCGGTGTTGATCGCCTTGTACATCCACACGCCCGGCAGCCCCAACGCGAGCAGCCAGAACAACGGCGCGGCAACCCCGTCGCAAAAGCTTTCCGCCAGACTTTCGATCGCGGCACGGCTGACCCCGGCGGCATCGAGGGCGTCAGGATCGCGCCCCACGATCCGTCCGACCGCAGCGCGCGCTGCGGGCAGGTCGCCTTGCTCTAGCGCATCTGCGACCGCGCGGACATGCTCCTCCAGGCTCCGCTGCGCCAGCGCCGGAAAGGCGAGCAGTGCCGACACCAGCCACCCAACCGGGCCAAGCCCCTCCAGCACCGCGCGTTGCAGCAACCAGCTTGCCCCACCGACCGTCCCGATCAGCAGCGCCATCGTGACAAGCCCGAGCGCCCGGCGCGCCGCAAAGGAACGGTCGGGCCGGTTCCATGCCTGTTCACACATGTCGAGGATTCGGGCGAACAGCCCGATCGGATGACCGATCCGCCGATACAGCCAGGCGGGCCACCCAATCGCCGCATCCAGGGCCAGCGCCACCAGCGCGACCGGTTCAGCCACCGGCCAGAGCCCGATCGAGACGCGCGAGATCTCCGCGCGATGCGGGCACACCCAGCCGCAACCAGCGCGGATCATAGTCGAACGGTCGCGTCAGGATACCGACGCGCGCCAAGCGGTCGAACAACGCGCTCGCCTCGCACGCCACCAGCCGGAACTGTGGCGAAGCGCCGATCGGCTCCAGTCCGTGGCGGCGCAACACCCGGTCCAGCGCCGCTGCCCGCTCGAACAGGGCGGCGCGGGTGCTGGCGATCCAGCCGCTGTCACCATAAGCAGCCGTGCCAATCGCGATCGCGGCGGCGGAGAGCGGCCAACTGCCGACCGTCGCGCGCCAACGTGCGATCATCGCGGCTGGCCCCACGGCAAAGCCCAAACGCACGCCCGCCAGACCGAAGAACTTGCCAAACGAGCGCATGACCAAAACGGGCTCGGTCCCGTCCAGCAACGGCACGATACTGCCGCCGTCCTGCGCATCTATGAACGCCTCATCGACCACCATCCACCCTCCGCTGCGCGCGAGCACCGCCGCCAGCGCCATCACATCGGCAGGCGCACGCAAGCGCCCATCGGGGTTGGACGGGTTGGCCAGCACGATCGTGCCGCCCTGCCCCGCCAGCTCGATCGCGGCGTCGAAGGAGACGGGGAGGCTCCCCGGCAACGCTTCGGCATGGGTGCGATAGCCCGGCCAGACATGGCGGAAGGGCGCGGGCAGGCCAAGCGTCGCCAAACCGCGCAAGCCGAATTCGGTGCCGGGCAGCGCCAGAACCTGCGGCCCCCGCGCACCGAAATAGGCCGTGGCGACCGCTTCAAGCTGACAAAGCGCGGCGTCATCCGGCAAACGCGCCCAGTCGAAGGTCAGCGCGTCGGTCCCCGGCCACGGCTCTGGATTGATCCCGGTCGACAGATCCAGCCACGGTGTCGGCGCGTCGCGGTAATAAAGCTGCGCTTCCGCAAGCCGACCGCCATGTATGGTCCATTCCCGCAAGCGCACAGTATCCCGTCGTCTGGCCCCACCCGCGCTCGATCGAACGGTGCAGAGTGCCGCGTCCGCGCTATAGGGCAACGCGACTCTGTTGGAACCGCCAAAGCGATGTCGATTGCATTCACACGGACACAATTGATCCTGGGCGGCGCGCGCTCCGGCAAAAGTGCCTTTGCCCAGCGCCAGGCGGAAGGCCTGCCGGGGGCGCTGCTCTATGTGGCCACCGCGCAAGCGCTCGATGGCGAGATGGACGATCGCATCGCGCGGCATCGCGCCGAACGCGGCGCGCGCTGGCAAACGCTCGAGGTGCCGCTCGCGCTGGCCGAGGCGATTGCCGCGCACAGTCGCCCCGAAACCGTCCTGCTGATCGATTGCCTGACGCTATGGGCGTCCAACCTGTTGTTCGCAGAGGCTGATCTGACCTCGGCAATCGACGACCTCACCGCCGCCATCGCCGCTGCGCCGGGGAAAATCCTGCTCGTATCGAATGAAGTCGGCCTTGGCATCGTGCCCGACAATGCGCTGGCGCGCCGCTTTCGCGATATGGCGGGCACGATCAACCAGGCAATCGCACGCACCGTCGATTCGGTGGTGTTTGTCGCTGCCGGTTTGCCGTTGGTGCTGAAATAGCCGTGCAGGGCGTGGTGGGCGATGACGGGCTCGAACCGCCGACATTCTCGGTGTAAACGAGACGCTCTACCAACTGAGCTAATCGCCCGCGACCCCGCTTGCGGGAACGAAGAAGCGCCCTGTGCCATCACCGGGCCGACACTGCAAGCCTCTGCGCCGCCGCAGCGCGCAATTACGCGATCGGCGCGCCGATCCGTTGCACCGCCCCAAAATAGGCGCGCATCGCCGCACTCGCGCGGGCGGACAGCGCCATAAAGGCGCGGCGGCGATCGAACGGGTCGGGCTGGCGCTCGAACAGCCCGGCATCGGTCAGCTTGGCGATCCAGCGCAACGCGGTGGTCGGCGCAACCGCTGCGGCAATGCAGAGGCTGGAGACCGAAACCTGCGACCGCTCCAGCTCGGCGGCGAACAGATCGAGCAGCATGTCCCATGCCGGATCCTCGAACAGTCCGCTCCCGAAATGCTGGTCGCGCATGCGCCGCGCGCGGATCGCATCGCGAATGTCGCGCGCGGCGATGGGGCTGGCAGCGGCAGCGGCAGGCCCGCCGCGATAGGACATGCCATGTTCGCCGACATGGCCGCTTTCGCGCGCGGGCAGGTCGGTCGCTTCGCCGGTCAAGCGGGCGAGCGTTTCGGCAATGCGCGCGACCTGTTCGTGCAATTGCCGCAACCGCTCGGCCTCCGCCTCGCGCCCGCTGTCGCGCACGCCGCCGGTGCCGCCCCCCGCCACAAACAACGCCGCGACATATTCGGCAAGACTCGGCGCGCATAACAATTCGATCCCTGGCGTCGCGAGCGCGGCGGAAATGAGATCGATCTGCTCGAAATCCAGCGCGACGATCACCCGCTGCCCCGCGCCGCGGGCGAAGGCGTCGAGCTGTGACAGGACGGGTGCAAGCTGCGCCTCGCTAACCCCGCGCGTGTCGGCCAGGACGATCCCGACCGACCCGGCATGCTCCAAACGCTCGGTCGCGCCGTGCCAGTCGGTCCATGCCCAGCGTTCCCCGCGCACGGCGTCGCACACCTCCGCCACCATCGCGCGCCGATCGTCCGCGACGATCGCCAGAATGTCCGGGGCCTGTCTTCTTGCTCCGCCGATCGGAAACGCCCCGCCTGTCGCTTGCCCGTCTTTGTCCATCGCTGCCGCTCCGCTACGCCGGGCTAGGGCCGCGGCTGAGTACGCAAAGTACGTATTTCCTAATGGCGGAACAGCGAAAGCCGCGCCGTTTCGGCAGCGAAAGGTACGCGAATGCGTGTCTTTGCTCCGCAATGGAGCAAAGCCGCCTCGTTCATTCGTAGACGGCACCGATGTCGGCAAAGGCATCGTCGCGCAATCCGGTCGTCGCCGCGCCCGCCACGCCCGCCGCCAGCGTGATCCACAACGTCATCAGCACCGCGCCCAGCACCCAACCCACCACGGTCAGGCCGGTAATCGCGCCGAATTGCTGCTCCATCTGGTGGCGCTGCGCCGCCTGCACCGCCTCGGGCCGGAAGCCGCCCTGCGCCATTTCCGCAATGTAGCTGCCCTGGGTAAGGCCAAGCACCAACACCGACACCACGGTCACGATCAGGCCAACGACGAGATACGCAGCGAACAACGTCCAGAACCGCCCCTTGGTCAGGTTCCACGATTCGCCGATCATGATCTTGCCGCGCTGCATCGTCAGCGCGAAGGCGAGCGAGAAGCGCACATAGAAGAACATCAGCACCGCCAGCACGATCAGGCCAAGCAGAACGAACACCGGCAAAGCCGCCCCGCGCGCGACCACCGCCACCACACCGCCAACCACGCCCACGACCAGCACGAGCAACAGGTACAACAGAAAGAAGCCGACCGAGAGCACCAATGCGACGAGCACCATGCGCACTTCGTCCATGCCCAGGCGCAGATAGGCAAAGCCGCTTTCCGCCGGGCGCACAGCGGCGCGCAACGCGGCTGTGTACAGCACCAGCAGACCGATCATCAGCAGCAGGTAGAGGCCGAACATCTGGCTCATCCCCGCCATCATCAGCGCGGGATCAGGGGCCACGCCCGCTGCCTGCGCCGCCAGCGTTCCGGCCATTATCGGCCGTAGCCCCAAAACCACGGCGACGTTCATCACCAGATACAGGCCAGCCCATACCGCCACCGCGCCGATCCGCTCCCGGATCAAGCGAAAGCCACCCCCGATAATCTCGCCAACCGTCACCATCGCACAAACCCCCGTTCGCGTTTCAGATCAGGAGCTTGGCCGAAGGATACTGGCTTAGTCCAACGATTTGACGATCTCTTCGACCATCTTCTTGGCGTCGCCCAGCAGCATCATGGTGTTGTCCATATAGAACACGTCATTGTCGACCCCGGCATAACCGACGCCCCCCATCGAGCGCTTGATGAACAGCACGGTCTTGGCCTTGCCGACATCGAGCACGGGCATGCCGTAAATCGGAGAAGTCTTGTCGGTCTTGGCCGCCGGGTTGGTCACGTCGTTCGCGCCGATCACGAAAGCGACATCGGTCTGCGCGAATTCGCTGTTGATATCCTCCAGCTCGAACACATCGTCATAGGGCACGTTCGCTTCGGCCAGCAGCACGTTCATATGTCCCGGCATACGCCCGGCGACGGGGTGAATCGCATATTTCACGCGCACGCCATGCGCCTTCAATTTGTCGCCCATTTCGCGCAGCGCGTGCTGCGCCTGGCTGACCGCCATGCCGTATCCCGGCACGATGATGACCTGTTCGGCCTGTTCGAGCAGGAAGGCGGCATCCTCCGCCGATCCGCGCTTCCACGGCCGCTGTTCCTTGGCCGGACCGCCCGCCGTCGCGGTTTCCCCGCCAAAGCCGCCCGCGATCACGCTGATGAAGCTGCGGTTCATCGCCTTGCACATGATATAACTGAGGATCGCGCCCGACGACCCGACCAATGCGCCGGTGATGATCATCGCCGTATTGTGCAGCGTGAAGCCCATCGCCGCCGCCGCCCAGCCCGAATAGGAATTCAGCATCGACACCACGACCGGCATGTCCGCCCCGCCGATCGGCACGATCAGCAGGAAACCGATCACGAAGCTCAGCACCGTGATCGTCCAGAACACCCAGGCGCTCTGGTCGATGGTGAAATAGGCGACGAGTCCCAGGATCGCGGCGAGCACGCCGAGGTTGATCACATGCCGCCCCGGCAACAGGATCGGCGCGCCGCCCATATTGCCGTTGAGCTTGAGGAAAGCGATGACCGAGCCCGAAAAGGTGATCGCGCCGATCGCCACGCCCAGCCCCATTTCGATGCGGCTTTGCGCGAAGATCACGCCGTCTATCGCGATGCCAAAAGCGGTAGGATTCAGATAGGCCGCGCCCGCCACCAGCACCGCCGCCAGGCCGACCAGCGAGTGGAACGCAGCAACCAATTGCGGCATGTCAGTCATCGCAATGCGCCGGGCGGTTACGATACCGATGGTCGCACCGATGCCAATCGCAGCCATGATGAGGCCGATTGTTCCCCAGTCAACGATGAAGTCAGGCAGCCCTAAAGGCTGCACAAACTGATGACCTGATAATGGCCCGAAATGATCCACAATCGGACTGTCGCCCGGTATGTGGACGATGAGCGTCGTCACCACCGCAATCGTCATGCCGATGATGCCCATGCGGTTGCCGCGCTGGCTCGTGGCCGGGCTGGACAGCCCGCGAAGCGCGAGGATGAAGCACACCCCCGCAACGAGATAGGCCAGCGATGCCCAGGGATTGACGGTTATGTGTTCCACGTGTTTCAACCCCTTGCCGTCACCCCGGCCTTGTGCCGGGGTCCACCGCGCCATCAGCCCCGGCGTCAGTGGATGAGTGGACCCCGGCACACGGCCGGGGTGACGAAATTCAGTGCTTAGCCCCAGCAGGCACCTTCTTCTTGTACATCGCCAGCATCCGCGCGGTGACCGCAAAGCCCCCGAAGATGTTGACGCTCGCCAGCACCACCGCGAGCAGCCCAAGCCATTTCGAGGTCGCCCCACCCCCGCCAATCCCCGCCGCCGCCGAGGCGATCAGCGCGCCGACGATAATCACCGAGGAGATCGCATTGGTCACCGCCATCAACGGCGTGTGTAGGGCGGGGGTGACCGACCAGACGACATAATAGCCGACGAAACAGGCCATAACGAAGATCGAAAGGATCGAGATAAAGTCCATGGCCGATCAGAACCTCTCAAATTTCAGGATGCTCGCCCGTATCGCAGAGAAAAAAGAAAAAATGCGGACGGGCTTGCACCCGATCAAGGGTAGCGAAACGGGGGCGTGTAGGACAGCAGCGCTCATGCCGCCGGGAGCAACCGTGCGTTGACGATCTTGCCGCCTTGCGTCAGCCGGATCGCGTCGCCGATTTCGGCATCGAGCACGGGCTTGCCCGCCTCCTTGTCCCAAAACGCGCTGAGGAAATTGAACAGGTTGCGCGAGAACAAGGCCGAGGCGTCCGCCGCCAGCCGCGACGCGACGTTGCGATGCCCGACGATCGACACGCCATTCACCACCACGGTCTCCCCCGCCACCGCGCCCTCGACATTGCCGCCGCTTTCGACCGCGAGATCGACGATCACCGAGCCCGGCCGCATACTCGCCACCTGCGCCGCCGAGATCAGCCGCGGCGCGGGCCGTCCCGGAATCAGCGCGGTCGTAATAACAATGTCCTGCTTGGCGATGTGCGACGATACCAGTTCGGCCTGCGCCGCCTGATATTCCGGGCTCATCTCGCCAGCATAGCCGCCCGAGCCTTCGCCCTCGATCCCAGCGACCGATTCGACGAAGACCGGTTTGGCACCCAGCGACAGAATCTGCTCCTTGGTCGCCGAGCGTACGTCGGTCGCCGAGACTTGCGCGCCGAGACGCCGTGCGGTGGCGATCGCCTGCAATCCGGCGACGCCAACGCCCATCACGAACACGCGCGCGGCGGACACAGTCCCCGCCGCCGTCATCATCATCGGAAAGGCGCGGCCATAGACGCTCGCCGCATCGAGCACCGCTTTATACCCGGCAAGGTTCGACTGCGACGACAGGATGTCCATCGATTGCGCGCGGGTGATGCGCGGCATGAATTCCATCGCCAGCGCTTCAAGACCGGCTGCCGCATACCCCTCGATCCGCGCGCGGTCGGCAAACGGGTTGAGCGCGGCGGCAAGCCATGCGCCGGGCGCGACACCGCTCAGCGTATCGGCGGCAGGCCCCTGCACGCCCAGCACGATTTCCGCCCCGGCCAGCGTCGCGGCGCGGTCGGCAACGCTCGCCCCGGCGGCGGCATAATCGGCATCGGCGATCGAGGCGGTCAGCCCCGCGCCGCTTTCGACCGCGACGCTGGCACCAAGGCCCACGAATTTCTTGACGGTTTCGGGGGTGGCGGCAACGCGGCGCTCACCCTCGGCGGTTTCACGCAGGACAGCGATCTTCACGCTTATTTGCCCGAGATCAGCCACACCACCACGAACGCGATGATGAAGCACGCGATCGCACCATATTTCAGGACGGCAATGACCTTTTCATAGGTCGCGCGGTGAACTTGCAGCTCGCTATCGGCAGCCATCGTTTCTCCCCTCGAAGATCCGGGGTTACCCCCGCTTCGGACCCGTGCTTAGCCCGCACAGCCTGGGCCCTCAACCCCCCTTACATTTGTTACAGGGCGCGCGTGCCATCGTGCCGCTGTGTCCCACCCGTCCCAGGACGGGGCGTTTAAGCCCGCTTTCATACCTTGTCGCTATGGCAGGCGGCTGGATTTGGCACGCATTGGGGTAAAGCATGACGCGCAACGGACAGCGCCTGCTGATGTTGATCGACGACGAACCCGCGCAGCGCCGCCTCGTCGCGGCGATCGCGGTGCGGCGTGGCTGGCGCGCGGTGTTCGCGGCCGACGGCGAAATGGCGATCGCGATGCTCGGCACGCCCGACGGGATGCAGCTTGATGCCGTCTTGCTCGACCAATGGGCCCCCGAAGCCGATCCGAGCGCGCTGATCGACGAAATCCGCGCCCGCCGTCCCGATTTGCCGCTGTTGCTGCTCACCGCCAATGGCTCGGTCGCGCAAGCGGTCGCGGCGATGCGCAGCGGTGCCACCGATTTCCTGGTCAAGCCGCTCGCGCCCGAACGGCTGCTCGGCGCGCTCGATGCGGCGGTCGCGGGCAAGGCGGCGGGCGAATTGCGGCCGCTCACCGAAAAGATCCCGGCGCTGCTGGCGTTTGACGAGATCGTCGGTTCGGCCCCCGATTTCCGCGCCGCGCTCGCCATCGCCGCCAAGGCCGCGCGCGCGCGCGTGCCGGTGCTGCTCGAGGGAGAGAGCGGCGTCGGCAAGGAAGTCGTCGCCGAGGCGATCCACGCCGCCTCGCCGCGCAACAAGAAGCCGATGGTCGCGGTCAATTGCGGCGCGCTGCCGCCCAATCTCGTCGAATCCGAGCTGTTCGGCCATGAAAAGGGTGCCTTTACCGGCGCGTTCGAGCGCAAGATCGGGCGTTTCCAGCTTGCCGATGGCGGCACCTTGTTCCTCGACGAAATCGGCGAAATGCCGCTGGAGGCGCAGGTCAAATTGCTGCGCGTGCTGCAATCGGGCGAGATCCAACCGATCGGCGCACGCCATGTTCGCGAAGTCGATGTTCGCGTCATCGCTGCCACCAACAAGCGCTTGATCGAGGAAGTCGAGGCCGGGCGTTTCCGCGAAGATCTCTATTACCGCCTCAACGTCGTGCAGGTGACGATCCCGCCTTTACGCGAACGTACCGGCGATATTCCGGCGCTCGCCCGCCATTTGCTGGCCCGCATCGCGCAGCAGCCGGGCCTGCGCCAGCTTGGCATTACCGACGATGCGCTCGCCTTGCTGGGACGGTATGACTGGCCTGGCAATGTCCGCCAGCTGCAGAACGCCTTGTTCCGCGCCGCCGTCTTATGCGACGGATCGGCGCTGACCCGCGCGGATTTCCCGCAGATCGCGGCGCTGGGCGGGCAGCGCCACACCACGCCGACTCCGGTGCCGATGGCGACCAGCGGCGGCGTCACGCTGTTCCATGCCGATGGCAATTTGCGCGCGCTCGAGGAAATCGAGGCCGATGTCATCCGGCTTGCGATCGGCCATTATCGCGGGCGCATGACCGAAGTGGCGCGTCGGCTCGGCATCGGGCGTTCGACCCTGTATAGGAAGCTCGGCGAATTGGGGATCGATAACGCTGCGGCCTAACCGCGGCTGTACGATCGCTTCATCGCAAATTCAGAGCCGATGCGGAAATATCTGCGGCGCTGTCTGTTACAGTGTGGAGGAGATTACCCATGTCGAAGAAATCCGTTTTCGCGGCGCTGGCCGTGCTGTCGATGATCCCGGCGGCCCTGCCGACCATGGCCGCCGCGCAAGATCGCGATGACCGCGACCGCCGATATGAGCGCCAGGACGACCAACGCACCTATCGCGGGCAAGACGGCCGTTATTATCGCTGCAAGCGCAGCAGCGGCACGACCGGCGCGATCGCCGGTGGCGTCGGCGGCGCGGTCGCGGGCAATGTGCTGGGCGGCGGCGTGCTCGGCACGCTGGCAGGCGGCGTTGGTGGTGCCCTGCTCGGCAAGCATCTCGACAAGAAGCATGACGCGGCGCAGAATCGCAAGAACGGCTGCTGATCTGCGGTGGGCGGTAGGCGACTACCGCCCTTCCCCTACCAGAGGATCCCTTTGACCGGACGCATCGGTTCGGGAGCAGGATCGCCCAACGCTTGCAGCAGGTCGATCTCGATCGTGCGGCACATCGCGCTCAGCGGCACGTCGTGCACGGTATTGGCGAAGGGATCGACCAGATCGTCGCCAATCCGCAGCACCGCGAGGAACATCGCCCCCGCCACGGTCGACCCGATCGGCGTGGCAAATTCCAGCGTCTCGACCAGCCCAATCGGCAGCAGCACGCAGAACAACCGGGTAAACAGCTCGGGGAAGAAGCGATATTGATTGGGCAAAGGGGTGTTCTTCAGCCGCTCCATGCCGCCCTGTGCGTTGGTGATATCGACCAGGAGCCGCTCGATCGCCGCTTGTTGCACGGTGTCGATCCAGCCGAGCGCGCGCGCATGGTCGATCCGGCGGCCCGTACCATCAAGGATGCCATTGGCGGTGTTGGTGCGCGCGAGCGAGGGCTTGGCTTCGTCCGGTGACAGGAAGCGCTCCACCTCGGGCTTGGGGTCCTGCCGCCGCAACTGACACCGCAGCACGTTCACATACGTGATCTGGCGCAGGATGATCGCGCGTTGCAGATCGCGGCCTTCCGCATCGGGCAGGTAACTGCGCACCGTGCGCGACAGGCTGCGCGAGGCGTTGATCATTGCGCCCCATAGGACGCGCCCTTCCCACCAGCGCTGATAGGCCGAGGTGCTGCGAAACCCCAGAAACAGCGCCAGTGCCGACCCGAACAGCGTCAACGGCAGCGACGGCGCGTGGAAGGGGAGCAGGTAATAGCCGCCCGTCACCACCACATCCCACACGAACAAAACGAGCAGCGGTCGCCACACCTCCGCAAAAATCTGACGCAGGCGCGGGCCGGAATCGATAATCATCGGCGTCCTCCCTCCAACCTGATGGCTGGGTTACCCGTGCCGCTAGCGTCCGACCAGTGCCCGATCGCGCAAGCCACGCCAGACGCGCACCGTCTGCGCCGTTTCCGCGACATCATGCACCCGCAGCACCTGAGCGCCCGCCGCCACGCCCGCCATCGCCAGCGCGATCGATCCGCCAAGGCGCTCGCGCGCGGGCGCTTCATTGGACAGCGCGCCAATCAGGCGCTTGCGGCTTGCACCCAGCAGGATGGGGCAGCCGAGACCGTGCAACAGCGCAAGGCCGTTGATCAGCGCGAGATTGTCCGACAGCGATTTGCCAAAGCCGATGCCGGGATCGACGATGATCCGCGACCGGTCGACCCCGCCCGCGACGACCGCCGCAATCCGCGCCTCCAGCCAGTCGAACACCTCGACCAGCACATCGTGATAGCCCACCCCGCCATGGCCGCCCTTGGCCGGATCGGGCGAATGCATCAGCACGACTGGGCAGCCCGCCTTCGCCACCACCTCCAGCGCGCGATCGTCCCACAAAAGCGCGGCGACATCGTTGACGATCGCCGCCCCTGCCGCCAACGCCGCCTCCATCACGCCAGCCTTGCGCGTATCGATCGAAACGAGCGTTCCGCTGCGCGCGAGGCGTTCGATCACCGGCACGACACGCGCGATCTCATCGCCTTCCCACACCGTCGCGGCCCCGGGCCGGGTCGATTCGCCGCCGACGTCGATCAGCGCGGCACCGGCCTCCGCCATCGCCACACCCGCACTGGCGGCGGCGGCCGGATCGTCATGCACCGCACCGCCGTCCGAAAAACTGTCGGGCGTCACGTTGAGGATGCCCGCGACCAGCGGCTGGTCAAAGCGCAACGTCCGCTCGCCCAGCACCAGCGGCGGGCGCGGCGCGGTGATCGCGGCGTGGAGCGAGGCAGCGCGCTCGTCGCGCAGCAACGGGCCAAGCTCGGCCACGGGCACGGTGCGCCGCCGCCCGTCCTCGATCACTTCATAAGCGGAGAACCATAGCATCCCGCCCGCCAGCCGCGCGACCTCGCCGTCGCGATCGACCGGGGTATCGACGAACTGGATCGGGCGGAGGTGGAGGGTCATGGTACGTCACCCCGGACTTGTTCCGGGGTCCACCGTGGTGCCATCCCCGCGCGATGTTCTTTGCGGCACCGTGGATGCCGGAACAAGTCCGGCATGACGGTTTGCGCTTAAGGCTGCGTCGCCAGCAGATAGGTCTGGCGCAGCACGTCGATCGGCTTCAGCCCCTCGGGCGTTTCATAATGCCAAAAGGTCCAGCCGTTGCACGCAGGCGCATTCTGCAGCGTCGAGCCCAATTTGTGGATCGACCCGACCGCGCCGCATACGCTTTCCAGGCTGCCATCGGCGCGCACCAGCGCGCGGTGCTTGCGCTTGGCGTCGCACAGCACATGCCCGGCCGTCAGATACCCATTCTCGACCAGCACGCCGAACGCCACTTTCGGCGCGGCCTTGGGGCTTTGCATCGTCTTCAGCGACGATTCGTCGAGCGGCAGCGCCGCAGCGATGCGTTCGCGCGCGGCGGCGATATAGTCGTCCTCGCGCTCGATCCCGATCCAGCGCCGCCCGAGGCGCTTGGCCACCGCACCGGTCGTGCCAGTACCGAAGAACGGATCCAGCACCACGTCGCCGGGCTTGGTGCAGGCAAGCAGGATGCGATAGATCAGCGCCTCGGGCTTCTGCGTCGGGTGCACCTTGACCCCGTCCTTCTTCAGCCGCTCCTGCCCGCCGCACACCGGAAATTCCCAGTCGCTGCGCATCTGCAATTCGTCGTTCAGCGTCTTCATGCTGCGATAGTTGAAGGTGTATTTGGCCTTTTCGCCCATCGACGCCCAGATCAGCGTCTCATGCGCGTTGGTGAAGCGCGTGCCCTTGAAATTGGGCATCGGATTGGCCTTGCGCCACACAATGTCGTTGAGGATCCAATAGCCGAGATCCTGGATCGCAGCACCGACCTTGAAGATGTTGTGATAGCTGCCGATCACCCAGATCGCGCCATTGTCCTTCAGGATGCGCTTGGCCTCGACCAGCCATTCGCGCGTGAACTTGTCATAGGCGCTGAGCGAATCGAACTTGTCCCATGCGTCGGTCACCGCATCGACATGGCTGCCATCGGGCCGCGACAGATCACCGCCGAGCTGCAAATTGTACGGCGGATCGGCGAAGATCAGATCGACCGATTTGGCCGGCAGCGCGCGCATCGCGGCGATGCAATCCCCCTGCAGGATCTGGTCGAGCGGCAGCTCGGCCATCGGCGCGCGTGGCCCCGTGTCGGGCTTCGTCCCGACCCTGATCTTTTCCAAAACGCCCATCATGCCCGCCTTTATTCGCTGTCGCGCGCATCCCTGCGAATGTGGGGACTCCCGTCAAGCGAACATTTGGTTAACGAAAACCTCTGCCAAATCGTTAACAAGACGGAACATTTCGGGAAGCTGGCCAGATGTTGAGTCCAGAGTTATCCACAGGCCCAACCGCTGGGGTGTCGCCGCGAGGACTCACTTGCTAGAAAAAAGATGGCCCCGGAACGAATTCGGGGCCGCGATCACACCAACAACGTTTCGCGCGCGCGATACGCCGCCGCGACGGGTGCAAAGCTGCGGCGGTGGAGCGGGCACGGCCCATGCTCGCGCAGCGCGCGCAAATGATCGGGCGCGCCATAGCCCTTGTTGCTGTGCCAGCCATAATGCGGATGCGCGTCGGCATGCGCGAGCATGATCGTGTCGCGCGTGTGCTTGGCGATGATCGAGGCGGCGGCGATCGACAGGCTGATCGAATCGCCCTTCACGATCGGCGTCGCGGCAAAGCCCCATTTGGGCAAGCGATTGCCATCCACCAGCACATGCCCCGGCGCACAGCCGAGCGCCTCCACCGCCAGCGTCATCGCCTTCATCGTCGCCCAATAGATGTTGAGCGTGTCGATTTCCTCGGCCTCGACAATGCCGATCCCGACGATCGCGCAGGCGCGCAACCGGTCATGCAGGCGCGCGCGGTCGGCATGGGCGAGCTTCTTCGAATCGTCGATCCCGCGCGGGATGCCTTTGGGCGGCAGGATAACGGCAGCCGCCACTACCGGCCCGGCCAGCGGCCCGCGCCCGGCCTCATCCACCCCAGCGACGGGCGCAAGGCAGAGCTTTTCGTGTTTCAGGCTAGGCATCGTCCAAGCGCCATGGCGGATAGCGGCGGTTCTCGCCAGCCTGGTAGAGGCACACCGCATTGCCCGCCGGATCGCGCAGCCGCGCTTCGCGCCAGCCCCAGGGCTGGTCGGTCGGCGGCTGATCGAACACCAGCCCCGCCGCCTGCAAGCGCGCGACCTCGGCGTCGAGATCGGTGCATTCGAAAAACACCGTCGGTTCCGCGTACTGCTCGATCGAAAGCGTTGCGCCGCCGGGTGCTTCGAAGCGCGCATAATGCGCGTCCTCGGTGGCAACGATCTGGGTGAGGCCGAGCGTGCGGTAGAAATCGCACGAGGCGGCATAATCGGCCAGGCCGAGCGTGATCTGATTGAGCCGCCGCTCGGGCCCGAGATCCAGCCGGACGTTCTGATGCCCCATCGGCCCATGTCCACCGCCAAGGCCGGGGGCCTCGTGGAGCGCGAGGCGAACGAACTGGCGCGCGCCAGCAACCGCTGCGGTTAGCGACTGCCCCTTTGCCAGCAAGGTCGCGATCGCCGAGGCGAGCGTGCACCCGGTGCCGTGCGTGCTGCGGGTTTCGATCCGCGCGGCAGACCAGGACGCGACCTCGCCTTGGGGGCCGATCAAGCGATCAACGATCTCGTCCCCTTCGCCATGCCCGCCTTTGATGAGCAAAAATCCCTCTCCCAGCGGGAGAGGGAAGGGGCCCGCGCCAAAGGCGTGGGAAGGGTGAGGGTCCGCCGCAGCGTCCACATCACCCTCACCCTTCCGCCGCTCCGCGGCTCCCTCCCTCTCCCGCTGGGAGAGGGATTTTTGCAGTGCCTCCAATTCCGGCAAATTCGGCGTCACCACGGTAGCAATCCGCATCAGCCGCTCGAACGCCGCAATCGTATCGGCGTCGGCCAGCACATCACCGCTGGTCGCGACCATCACCGGATCGAACACCACCGGGGCGTCGATCTTCTCCAGCACATCCGCCACCGCATGTGCCGTCTCGGCCGACCCGATCATCCCAATCTTCACCGCATCGATCCCAATGTCCGACACACACGATTCGATCTGCGCGATCACCATTTCGGTCGGCACCGGCAGCACCGCCTGCACGCCCAGCGTATTCTGCGCGGTGATCGCGGTGATCGCGGTCATCGCGTGGCCGCCGAGCATCGTCACGGTCTTGATATCGGCCTGGATGCCAGCACCGCCACCCGAATCCGAGCCTGCGATGATCAGGATGCGCGCGACAAAGCGCCCCTCCCGCTGGCGGGAGGGGTTGGGGGAGGGGCTGTCTTGGTCGGGAAGGTTCGTCACATGCCCTCCCCTAACCCCTCCCGCGAGCGGGAGGGGAATTAAACCGGCGCACGGTGCTCGCCGGGTGGCGCGCCAGCGCGTCATCGACGCGCGCAGGACGGTCCATCAATTCGCCGCGGCAATTGGGGCAGCGATCATCGAGCGCCTCGGCGCATTCGGCGCAGAAGGTGCATTCGAACGAGCAAATGAACGCGCCCGCTTCATCGGCGGGCAAGTCCACGCCGCAGCGTTCGCAATCGGGGCGCATTTCGAGCATCAGCCGGCCGCCACGCGCATGGCGTCGCAAATGCGATCGACCACCGCCTCGACCTGCGCCGGGTCATCGCCCTCGGCCATCACGCGGATAACGGGCTCGGTGCCAGACGGGCGGATCACGAGCCGCCCCTTGCCCTTCAGTTCAGCCTCAGCCTCGGCGATCACCGCCTTCACCGCCTCGGCTTCCAGCGGCTTGCCACCTGCGAACCGCACATTCTTCAGCAATTGCGGCAATGGCTCAAAGCGGTGCAGCAGCTCGCTCGCCGGTGCGCCTGCCCATACCAGTTCGGCGAGGATCTGCAGCGCCGCGACCAGGCCGTCACCGGTCGTCGCATAATCGGACAGGATGATATGCCCCGATTGCTCACCACCGACATTATAGCCCTGCGCGCGCATCGCCTCGAGCACATGGCGATCACCGACCGCGGTCCGGACCAGGCCAATGCCTTGCGCGGCGAGGTGCCGCTCAAGCCCGAGGTTGGACATGACCGTCGCGACCAGGCCGCCATTCTTCAACCGCCCGCTGCGCGCCCAGCCACTGGCGATCGTCGCCATCAACTGGTCGCCATCGACGACATGCCCCTTTTCGTCGACCACGATCAGCCGGTCGGCATCGCCGTCGAGCGCGATGCCGAGCTGCGCGCCGCTCGCCACCACCGTCTCGCACAAGGTCTGCGGCGCGGTCGAGCCGACGCCGTCATTGATGTTCCGGCCATTGGGCGTCACGCCGATCGCAACGACATCGGCCCCCAATTCCCACAAGGCAGTCGGCGCCACGCGATACGCCGCGCCATTGGCGCAATCGACGACGATACGCATGCCGTCGAGCCGCAGATTTTCGGGAAAGGTCGATTTGGCGAAATGGATATATCGACCCTGCGCGTCGTCCACGCGCCGCGCGCGGCCGATTTCGGCAGCGGGCGACAGCGCGATCTCACCATCGATCAACGCCTCGATCGCCGTTTCGTCAGCATCGGACAGCTTATAGCCATCGGGACCGAACAATTTGATGCCATTGTCGAAGAACGGATTGTGGCTGGCGGAAATCATCACGCCGAGATCGGCGCGCATCGACTGGGTCAGCATCGCCACCGCCGGCGTCGGCATCGGGCCCAAGAGCACAACGTCCATACCAACGCTGGTGAAGCCCGCCACCATCGCCGATTCGAGCATATAACCCGACAGGCGCGTGTCCTTGCCGATCACCACGCGGTGCTTGTGGTCGCCGCGGCGGAAATGCGCGCCGGCTGCCATGCCGACCTGCATTGCCATCGCCGCGGTCATCGGGGCTTTGTTGGTCAGACCACGAATCCCATCGGTGCCGAAATATTTTCTTGCCATCAGCCCTCATCCATTGGGTTATGCCCGTATCTTCAGAGGTGCCTGATAGCGCCGCTTACGGATAAGGGCGAGTATGTCTGCAACGTTGAATAGCCCGTCGACACGGATCCTCGTGTCGCTGGGCGCTGGATTACTCCTTGGCATCGCTTTTGCCACCTGGCTGCCGGCGGCGGTGCCCGGAGCGACCGCAGTGGCGCAACCGATCGGCTCGGCCTGGCTCAACGCGCTGCAAATGACGGTGATTCCGCTGGTCTTCTCGCTTTTGGTCACCGGCATCGCGTCGACCGCCGAGGCGGCACGCAGCGGCGCAGTCGCGGCGCGCGCGATCAGCATCATTCTGGTGGTGATGGTCAGCAGCGCGGTCGCGGCGGCGCTGCTGACCCCGCTGTTCCTCGGCCTGGTGCCGATGCCCGCCGCCTCTGCCGCCGCCTTGCGCGGCGCGCTGGTGAATGTCGGCCCGCCCGGCGCGGTGCCGCCGCTCGGTGAGTTTCTGGCGGGCATGGTGCCCAATAACGTCATCGCCGCCGCCGCCAATGGCGGCTTCCTGTCGCTGATTCTGTTCGCGTTGATCTTCGCCTTTGCCCTGACCCGCATCGACGCCACGGGCCGCACCGCGTTGCTGACCTTCTTTTCGGCGATCCGCGACGCGATGCTGGTGATGATCGGCTGGATCATCTGGATCGCGCCGATCGGCGTGTTTGCACTCGCCCTGACGGTCGCCGCCAAGACGGGTACGGCGGCGGTCGGCGCGCTGTTCCACTATATCGTGACGGTGTCCTCGGTCGGAATCGTGGTCAGCCTGTTTGCGGTGCCCGTTGCCGTCTGGGGTGGCGGCATCGCGCTGGGGCGGTTCGTACGCGCTTCGCTGCCGGTGCTGGCGGTCGCGCTCAGCACGCAATCCTCGCTCGCCAGCTTGCCCGCGATGCTGCGCAGTTCGGAGGAAATGGACGTGCCGGTCGCCACCTCGGGCGTGGTGCTGCCGCTTGCCGTTGCGATGATGCGCGCGACCGGCCCGGCGATGAACCTGGCGGTCGCCATCTATGTCGCGGCATGGTTCGGCGTGCCGCTGACCTTCGCGACGCTCGCCGCCGCCACCGTGGTCGCCGTGCTCACCTCGCTTGGCTCGGTCAGCTTGCCCGGGCAAATCAGCTTCATTAGCGCAATCGCGCCGATCGCGGTGACCCTCGGCGTGCCCGTCGCCCCGCTTGGGCTGCTGGTCGCGGTCGAGACGATGCCGGATATTTTCCGAACCCTTGGGAACGTCATCTTCGATCTGGCGGTTACGCTGACCGTGGCAGCGCGGGGTGACAAGGTCCCGCTTTCCGCCGCCGACACCTTGCTGCAGGAACACCACTCATGAAATATCGCACGCTTGGGCCCGATCTCACGGTTTCCGCGCTTGGCCTCGGCTGCATGCCGATGGCGGGCGTCGGTGCCAATATGTACGGCGCTGCGAACGAAGCCGAGAGCATCGCCACCATCCACCGCGCGATCGAGCTGGGCGTGACGCTGTTCGACACCGCCGAAGTCTACGGCCCGCTCATCAACGAGGAACTGGTCGGCCGCGCCATCCGCGGCAAGCGCGACCGCCTGGTGATCGCGACCAAATTCGGCTTCCGCTTTGGCGACGATGGCAAGGTATCTGGCGTCGACAGCACCCCCGCCAACATCCGCCGCGCGTGCGAAGGCTCGCTCCAGCGGCTCGGCATCGACACGATCGACCTGTTCTACCAGCACCGCGTCGATCCGAACGTGCCGATCGAAGACACCGTCGGCGCGATGGCCGAGCTGGTGCGCGAGGGCAAGGTGCGCTTCCTCGGCCTGTCCGAAGCGAGCGCCGCCACGCTGCGCAAAGCTGCGGCAGTGCATCCGATCGCGGCGCTGCAATCCGAATATTCGCTGTGGGAGCGCGATATCGAGGAAGAGATCCTGCCCACGTGCCGCGAGCTCGGCACCGGTTTCGTGCCCTACAGCCCGCTCGGGCGCGGTTTCCTGACGGGTCAGATCACGTCGCGCGATGACCTGCCCGAGGGCGATTATCGCCGCAACGACCCGCGCTATTCGGAAGAGAATTTCGCGGAAAACCTCAAGATCGTCGATGTCGTCAAGCGGATCGCCGCCGCCCACGGCGTCAGCGGCGCGCAGGTCGCGCTCGCCTGGTTGCTGGCACAAGGCGACGATGTCGTGCCGATCCCGGGTTCCAAGCGCCGCGCGACGCTCGAGGACAGCATGGCGGCAGTGGAGGTCAGCTTAACCGCCGAAGACCTGACCGCGCTCGATCGCGCCGCGCCGCGCGGCGGCACGGCGGGGCCGCGTTATGGCGGCCCGATGATGAAGATGGTCCGGCTCTAGCGATAGACCCAGTGCCACAGCCCCACCGCCACCCCGGCGATGGGAAGGTGCGCCCAGGTCGCGGCCAGCCAGATCACCACCCCGCCCGCAAGATCATGCGGGCGGAAGCCGCCGAAGCGCGCGCGCCCCCGCGCGATGGCGAGGAACGGCCAATAGCTCGTCTTGCGCTCCCAATCGCGCCACAGCTCGGGTTGCAGCGCTTCCTTCTTGCGGTCCTGCAACGCCGCGCCAACCAGCGAGAGCACGATAATCGCCACCGCGACGATGATGTTGGCGGCGATCGGATAGACCGCGATGTGGCACAGCCCCCACAAAGCGAACGCCCACAGCATCGGGTGGCGGGTGATGCTGAACACCCCGCGCGCCGTGGCGGGCGCGGCGGCAACCGGTGGCCCGGGCAACGCGGGATTGCCGAGCAGCGATCCCATCAGCAGCACGCTCGCCAGCAGCATCACCAGCGTGACAGGGCCCCAAATCCCCTCGCCCACCGCCCATAGCGGCGCGGTGGCGGGGGCGGCACGATAGGCATGGGCCAGCCAGCCGAGCGTGGCGAAGGCGACCAGCGCGTAGATCCCCATGAACCCATTCGCACCGACCGCCTTGACGATCGGGCTGCGCAGCGGATGCGACAGCAGGAAATGCGTCCCCACAAACGCCACCGCTGCCGCGGCCACCTGTTCCAGACCGTCCACTCGCGCTTCTCCCCGCTTATTTGACTCCGTTCATCCACTTCTTCAGCGGCCACGACAAGAGCAACAGCAGCACGCCGAGCCCGATCGCCACTTCAGCGATCGTCGTGAACACGCCGACATAGGTGTCGAGGCTGACCTTGAGGTTGGTCACCTGGCCGCCGACCGTGTCGACGCTGGCGAATTGGGCGATCACGCCCGCCACATATTGCGCGACCGAGATCGACAGGAACCACACCCCCATCATCAAGCCGACCACGCGCGCGATCGACAATTTGGTGATCATTGAGAGACCAACCGGCGAGATGCACAATTCCGCCAGCGAATGGATCACATAAAGCCCGGCCAGCCACCACAGGCCGACCTTGAAGTCCGGCCCGACGAAGCGCGTGCCCAGCACCAGGAACAGGAAGCCCGCACCCACACCCATCAGCGCGATCGCGAACTTGATCGGGATCGACGGCTCCAGATTGCGCTTGGCCAGCGCCCCCCACAACACGCTCATCACCGGCGCCAGCAGCATGATCGCGATCGAGTTGAAATTCTGCGTCTGCGGTGCGGACAGCGAGAACAGCCCGAACACGCTGAGGTTGGTGTTGCGGTCGGCGAACAGCGTCAGGCTCGATCCGGCCTGCTCGAACAGCGTCCAGAAGATCACGTTGAAGGTGACCAGCACCATCGCCGCCATCATCATCTGGAATTCGGTGCGGTTGCCCGCGAACCACGACCAGAGGATGATGCCCGGAACCGAAACGAGGAAGGTGCCGAACAGCAATTTGCCCATCACCGACAGCGATTCGAGATAGCCGATAAAGCCCGATCCCGCGACCGGCGGCTCGGCCGCCATCAGATTGACGAACAACAGATAGAAGACCGGCACCGCCAGCAACGCGCAGCAATAGATGAGCAGCGCCGGGTCGCGGCCGGTGCGCGCCGGCGGATTGCCGACATCGCTCAGCCGCCCGCCATGGAAGCTGATCATCGCCCACGACACCAGCATCACCACGCCGGCAAAACCAAGGCCGATCGGCCAGCCGAACATGTCGGCCAGGATCGGACAGAGGATCTGCCCGAGGAACGAGCCGGTGTTGATCCCCATATAGAAAATCGTGAAACCCGAATCGCGGCGGCGGTCGCCCTGCGCATAGAGTTCGCCGACCATCGTCGAGATATTCGGCTTGAAGAAGCCGTTGCCCATCGAGATGAGCGACAAGGCGATCAGCAGCACCATCGTCAGCACCGGGTCGCGATCGGCACCATCGCTATAATGGCCAGCCGCCACGCTGCGCGCGACGCTGCCATCGGCGGCGAGCAGCGCCAGGCTGCCATCGTCATTGCCGCGGATCTTCAGCTTGCGGGTGCCATCGACGACGTAGCGCGCTTCCTTGGGGTCGCTGCTCGGCGCATCGCGGAAACGCTCGACCACGACCTCATACCGCTGACCGTCGATCACCGCATAAGGCTTGGCCGGTTGCCCACCGAAGGCGAGCGTGAAATAGCCGATCGCCATGATCAGCGCGCCGAAGCGCACCGCGCGTTTCGATCCGAGATATTGGTCCGCCAGGAACCCGCCGACCAGCGGGGTGAGATAGACCAAAGCGGTATAGCCGCCATAGAGCCCGGTCGATGCGCGATCGCCGAGCACGAAATGCTTGGTCAGGTAAATGGTGAGCAGCGCGCGCATGCCATAATAGCCGAAACGCTCCCACATTTCGGTGCCGAACAGCCAGAACAGCGGCTTGGGGTGGCCGAACCACGTTTTCCCATCGGCCGGATTCACATGCGAAATATCCGGCTCTCGCGGGGTATCCGCGGTCGGGGTGTCCACCATGTACGAAAGCTCCCTGAGATGCGTGGTGCCTGTATGGTCGGCCCCATTGGTTACCGCAGAGACTAACGCCAATCGCGGGTGTGTAAATATGCGAGCGTCGCGGCTATGGCTCAGCCATGCTCAACGACCCCACCAGCCCGCTCTCGCTCCTCGCCACCCGCCGCTCCGGCCGCCCGCGTGATCTCATCGCGCCCGGCCCCGATGCGGCACAGCTCGACCAGATCCTGGCGATCGCCGCGCGCACGCCCGATCATGGCAAGATCGCCCCGTGGCGCTTCGTTGTGGTGGGGCCCGAACAGCGCGACACGCTCGCCACGGTGATCACCACCGCCTATCGCGCCGAACGCCCGCAGGCCGCCGCGACCGAGATCGCCGCGCTCGAACAGTTCGCGCAGCAGGCCCCCACGCTCGTCGTCCTGCTCTTCTCGCCGCGCACCGCCAGCCATATTCCTTTGTGGGAGCAGGAACTGTCGGTCGGTGCGGTCGGCATGAACCTGCTGCACGCCACGCATGCGCTGGGGTTTGCCGGCGGCTGGCTGACCGGCTGGCCGAGCTATTCGGACGCGGTGCGCGATGCGTTCGGCGCGGAGCCGGAACGGATTGCCGGGTTCTTCTTTCTCGGCACGCCCGGCCGCCCGCTGGAAGAGCGCCCCCGCCCCGATCTGAGCGCGATCATCACAAAGTGGGAGGGGTGAAGCACTGGACAAAAACGTCGCTTGCTGTATTAGGGTAGCATGACAGCCCTGAACAGCGAAGACAGCCCGGTCTATATCAAGCTGCGCGGCACCATTTCCGCGGCGATCCTGCGCGGGGACTTTCGCGCCGGCGACCAGCTTCCCTCGGTCCGCGCGCTTGCCGCCGAACATGGCGCCAACCCGCTGACCGTCGCCAAGGCCTATCAAAGCTTCCAGGACGATGGCTATGTCGAGGTGCGCCGCGGCGTCGGCATGTTCGTGCTGCCCGGCGCCGCCGAAAAGCTCCGCGCGGCCGAGCGCGAGCATTTCGTCAAGACCAGCTGGCCGCGCATCGCCGCGCATATCGATCTACTCGGGCTCGATGCCGCAGATCTGCTGGAGCGCGAAAAGGCCTGAGCGCCCACACTCCCTCCGTTCGCCCTGAGCCTGTCGAAGGGCACCTCTCCCCGCGCGAACGCTGCGCCTGTGGAGAGCGGGGCTTCGACAAGCTCAGCCCGAACGGATGAGGGGGAGTGCCCCGAACGGACCAGTGCGTTCGTCCGGACGGATCGGGGCCACCGCCTCGTCGGCTACGCCTCCACCACCCCCAGCGCCGCCACCTCCTCCGCGCTCAGCGCAATCCCGAACATCATGCTCAGCCGCATCCGGTAGACGCGCGGATCGGTGATCGTCGCTTGCGTTTCCTCGCCCCCGGCGCGGCGGCGGTAGCGCGCGTCGGTCAGCGACGCCAGGCCATTGGGCAGCACGACGCTGACCACGCCCATCTGGCGAAAACGACTTTCGGGCGCAGTCGACGTCCAATGGTTGCTGAGCGCGAGATCGACGGGATGCACCGGCACCGCCGCGAAGCTATATTGCGGTTGAAACCCGCTGCCGGTGCCGCGTCCATCGGTGGTCGCGGGGTCGCCGTCGCGCAGCAGCATCCAGCCATGTGCGTCACTCTGCTCGAGCCGGAAGGTCGCTCCATCGGGCGCGGTCACTTCTGCCCCGGCGATCAGCGGCATTGGCGGGGTGTAGCTGCCGCCGAATCCGGCATCGGCGATCCATGTCTCGTCGCCGAGCGTGACGAGGCTGAAGGTGTGCGTCAGCGGCGGCACATCGCTCGCCCCCAGCCAGACCCGCGCGAGCACCGGGCTCGCGACGAAGCCAAGCGCCGCCAGCGCATCGAGGAACAGCCGGTTATGCTCGAAACAATAGCCGCCGCGCCCCGCGCGCACCAATTTGGCGAACACCGAGTCGCTGTCGATCGCGATCCCGCGCCCGAGCAGCACGTCGAGATTTTCGAACGGGATCGCCAGCCGGTGTGCGCGCTGCAGCGCCGCCAAACCGTAGCTGTCGACGGTAGGGCGGGCGGGGAGGCGGATGCGGGCGAGATAGGCGTCGAGATCGAAAGCAGCGTCGCTCATGCGGCAAACGCCTCGGCCGCTACCGAATAGAGCACATCGGCCGTGGCCGTCGCCGCCGCCTTCAGCCCCAGCGCCTCGGGCACGATCTGCGCGACATAGAAGCGCGCCGCCGCCACCTTCATGCTCAGGAACGCGCGGTCGCCCTCGGCGGTGGCGGCGATCCGGCCCGACCGCTCCATCAGCCAGCCGCACACCGCGACCGACAGCATCGTCAGGAAGGGATAGCTCGCGGCCAATTTGTCATCGGCGGACAGCCCCGCCATGCCGCGCCCGATCTCGTCGCACGTGTCGATCAGCGTGCGCAGCGCTGCATCCTCGGCTTCGGCGCGCATATCGGCGATCAGCCGCGCGAACACCCCGCCATTGTCGAGCCCGAGCTTGCGCCCGACCAGATCGGCCGCCTGGATGCCATTGGTGCCTTCATAGATCGGGGTGATGCGGGCATCGCGGAAGAACTGCGCCGCGCCCGTCTCCTCGATATAGCCCATGCCGCCATGCACCTGGATGCCGAGGCTGGCGACTTCATTGCCGATGTCGGTGCCATGCGCCTTGGCGAGTGGGGTGAGGATGTCGAGCCGCTCCTGCCCGCCCGCTTGGCCGAGCGTCGCGCGATCGACCTGCGACGCGGCATAATAGACCAAGGCGCGCGCTGCCTGGGTCTGCGCCTTCATGCGCAGCAGCATGCGGCGCACATCGGGGTGCTCGACGATCTTGACCGGCTCGGCGTTGCCCGATCCGGCACGCGGCGATTGCACGCGATCGAGCGCATAGCCGACCGCCGCCTGCGTCGCCGCTTCCGCCACCTGCACGCCCTGCAAACCCACGTTGAGCCGGGCATTGTTCATCATCGTGAACATCGCGCGAATCCCGCCAAACTCGCCGCCGATCAGCTCGCCGATGCAGTCATCGTTGTCGCCAAAGCTCAGCACGCAAGTCGGCGAGGCGTGCAGCCCCATCTTATGCTCGATCGAAACGACGCGGACATCGTTGAAGGCCCCCGGCGTGCCATCGGCGTTCAGCCGATATTTGGGCACCAGGAACAAGGAAATCCCCTTGGTCCCGGCAGGCGCGCCCGGCGTGCGCGCGAGCACGAGGTGGACGATATTGGGGGCCATGTCATGGTCGCCGAACGAGATGTAGATTTTGGTGCCCTTGATGCTCCATTTGCCATCGCCGAGCGGCTTGGCCTGGGTGCGTAAAGCTCCGACGTCGGAGCCCGCCTGCGGCTCGGTCAAGTTCATCGTGCCGGTCCATTCCCCGGTGGCCAGGTGCGGCAGATACTGCGCCTGCTGTGCGGGGCTGCCATGATGCGCCAGCGCCTCGATCGCGCCGACCGTCAGCGTCGGGGCAAGCGCAAAGCCCATATTGGCGCTGCCGAGCGTATCGAGCACCGCGGTCTGGATCGCAAAGGGCAGGCCCTGCCCGCCGAATTCCTCCGGCACGCCGATCGTGCCCCAGCCACCCTCGACATAATCGTGATAGGCTTTCACGAAGCCCTCGGGCATCACCACGCCGTCGGGCGTCCATTTCGCCCCGACGGTGTCGCCCGTGCGCAGCAGCGGGGCCCATTCGCCTGCCGCGAGTTGCCCGACGCCCTCGAGCACGGCATCGACGACATCGTCGCTGGCGGCGGCGAAGCGCTCGGTCGCGGCGAGATCGGCAATGCCGACGACATGATCGAGCACGAAGCGCTGATCGGCGGTGGCGGGGGTGAACATCGAGCATCCTCTTATGCAACAGGCTTTGCCCGGCTATAGCCCGCGATAATGACCACGCCAAACCCGCCTTTTGCGACGCAGACCTTACGCTACGGCCCGGCTGCCATCGCCACCGCCGCCGCGCTGATCGCTGAGGGCCAGCCGGTCGCGATCCCGACCGAGACGGTCTACGGCCTCGCCGCCGACGCCACCGATTCGCACGCCGTCGCGCGGATCTACGCGGCGAAAGGGCGACCGAGCTTCAACCCGCTGATCGTGCATGTGCTCGATCTCGCAGCCGCGCAGGCGATCGCCACGTTCGATGAGACTGCGCTGGCGCTCGCGTCGGCGTTCTGGCCGGGGCCGCTGACTTTGGTGCTGCCGCTCCGCGCCGATGCCGGGATTGCCGCGCTGGTGACAGCCGGCCTGCCGACGATCGCGCTGCGCGTCCCGGCGCACCGCGCGATGCGCGCGCTGCTCGCCGCCACCGGAAAACCGCTCGCCGCGCCCTCGGCCAATGCCAGCGGCGCGATCAGCCCCACCCGCGCGGAGCATGTCGTCGCTAGCCTTGGCGGGCGTATCCCGCTGGTGGTGGACGACGGCGCGACCGAAGCGGGTCTGGAATCGACGATCGTGCTGGGACGCGAAGTCCTGCGCCCGGGGCCGATCACGGCGGAGGCGCTGGCGAGGGTTCTCGGAACCCTACCCACCCCGGACCACCACCCCGGCGAACGCCGGGGCCCAGAAGAGACGGCGGCAGCAGCGTGCGCAACGCCCGATAATGCCCCTTCCGTAGCTGGGCCCCGGCGTTCGCCGGGGTGGAAGGAAGGGGAAAGCCGCGAGATCACCGCCCCCGGCCAGCTCGCCAGCCATTACGCGCCGCGCAAGCCGCTCCGCCTGAACGCGACGAAAGCCGCTTCTGACGAATATCTCATCGGCTTCGGCCCCGCCGTCGGCATCGAGTCGCTCTCCCTCTCCGCCAATCTGACAGAAGCTGCCGCCAACCTGTTCGACGCACTCCACCGCGCCGACGCCAGCGACCGCGCGCGCATCGCAATCGCGCCGATTCCGAGCGAGGGCATCGGCACCGCCATCAACGACCGCCTGGGCCGCGCAGCGCATCGGGATTAGCCGAGCACTCTTTACGATTGCGAAACGATATCTATGATCGCGCGGACACAGTGGGGGGGCGCGCGATGAGCAACACGCAACGGGGTCTGGCGGAACTGATCGGCACTTTCTGGCTGGTGTTCGGTGGCTGCGGCAGCGCCATCCTCGCGGCCGGGTTTCCCACGCTCGGCATTGGGTTCGTTGGCGTGTCGCTTGCCTTCGGGCTGACCGTGCTGACGATGGCCTATTCGATCGGCCACATTTCGGGCTGTCACCTCAACCCGGCGGTGACGGTCGGATTGTGGGCGGGCGGGCGCTTCCCCGCCAAGGACATCCCGCTCTACGTCATCGCGCAAGTGGTCGGCGCGTGTCTGGCGGCATTGTTGTTGTGCTTGGTGGCCAGCGGCAAGGCCGGGTTCGATCCCGTCGCGAGCGGATTCGCCGCCAACGGCTTCGGCGATCATTCGCCCGGCGGCTATTCGCTGCTGGCCGGGCTTGTCATCGAAGTGGTGCTGACCTTCTTCTTTCTGCTCGTCATCATGGGATCGACCGATACGCGCGCGCCCGCCGGTTTCGCGCCGATTGCGATCGGCCTCGCGCTCACGCTGATCCACTTGATCAGCATTCCGGTCACCAACACCTCGGTCAACCCCGCGCGCAGCACCGGCCCGGCGCTGATCGTCGGCGGCTGGGCGCTGCAGCAGCTATGGCTGTTCTGGCTGGCACCGCTGGTCGGCGGCGCGTTTGGCGGCTTGGCCTATAAGGCGCTGGGTGCGGACTCGAAGACCAAACCGCCCATCTCTGGCGAGGCGCTCTAAGCCGCGACCGCCTTGGACCGCGCCGCAAAGCTCTTGCGCAGCTTGGCGAGCTTGGGCGGGATCACCGCCAGGCAATAGGGGTTCCGCTGGCCTTCGCCTTCCCAATATTGCTGGTGATAGTCCTCGGCCGGATACCATTCGGCCATCGGCTCGATCGTGGTGACGATCGGTGCGGGCCAGTCCCCCGCTGCGCGCAGCTTGGCCGCCTCGGCCTCGGCGCGCTGTGCGTCGTCCGCCGGGAAGATCGCCGAGCGATATTGCGTGCCCACGTCATTGCCCTGGCGGTTGAGCTGCGTCGGATCATGCGTTGCAAAGAACATGTCGAGAATGTCGCCATAAGACACCTGATCGGTATCGAAGGTCACGCGGATCGCCTCGGCATGGCCGGTATCGCCGCCGCACACCTGCTTATAAGTCGGGTTGGGCACGCTGCCGCCAATATAGCCGCTCTCGACGCGTTCCACGCCGATCACATCCTTGAACACCGCCTCGGTGCACCAGAAACATCCGCCTGCCAGGGTTGCGACTTCGCTTGCCATCATTCGCTCCTCGTTTAGGGCTGCAAGATAGGGACGCGGGGCCCGGACAAAAAGAGCGAGGGTAGAATGCTGGACGGATCGGTGCTGGTAACGGGCGGTGCGGGCTATATTGGCAGCCATGCGGTCTTGGCATTGCTCGATGCGGGGCACCGCGTCGTGGTCTATGACAATCTCAGCACCGGCTTTGACTGGCTGGTCGATCCTCGTGCGACGCTGGTGCGCGGCGAGATCGAAGATGATGCGCACGTCCGCGCGACGATGCGCGACCATCAGGTGCAAGCGGTGATGCACTTTGCCGGATCGATCATCGTGCCCGAATCGGTCAGCAATCCGCTCAAATATTATCGCAACAACACCGTCGCCAGCCGCGCGCTGATCGAAAGCGCGGTCGTCTCGGGCGTCAAGCACTTCATCTTTTCCTCGACCGCCGCGACCTATGGCACGCCGGTGCGCGTGCCGATCGCCGAGAGCGACCCGACCGTGCCGATCAACCCCTATGGCACCTCCAAGCTGATGACCGAGGCGATGCTGCGCGATGTCGCCGCCGCCCACCCGATCAACTATGCCGCCCTGCGCTATTTCAACGTGGCCGGTGCCGATCCGCAGCAGCGCGCCGGGCAATCGACCATCGGCGCCACCCACCTCATCAAGATCGCGGTCGAAGCGGCGCTGGGCAAGCGTGAAACGGTCGGGGTCTATGGCACCGATTATGACACGCCCGATGGCACGGGCGTGCGCGACTATATCCATGTCAGCGATCTGGCCGCCGCCCATGTCGCAGCACTCGACCTGCTGATCGCAGTCCCCGCCAAGAGCCACACGCTCAATGCGGGCTATGGCAAGGGCTTCTCTGTGCTCGAAGTGCTCGACGCGGTCGACCGCGTCACCAACCGCAAACTCAACCGCGTCATCGAGGGCCGCCGCGCGGGCGATGCGGGCGAACTGGTCGCCGACAATCGCGCAATCCTGGCAACGCTCGACTGGACGCCCCAGCGTGCCGATCTCGATCTCATCGTGCGCGATGCGCTGGCGTGGGAGCGCAAGCTGAGCGAACGCTAGATCGCCCGCGCGCACCTACGAATTTTTGGGGGTAGTCGCGTGCCCGTCCCCGACTTAGGCCAAGGTATGGAGATGCCGGGGAAAGACGCCTTTTGGGCGCTCACCGAAAAGGAAAAGCAGACGCTCCGCCTGATCGTGCGCGGTCACGACGCGAAGTCGGTTGCGCGCAGCCTTGGCCTGTCGGTCCATACGATCAACGAACGCCTGCGCGATGCGCGGCGGAAGATGGCGGTTTCGAGCAGCCGCGAGGCCGCGCGCCTGTTGCTCGACGCCGAAGGCGGCGCGGGGTTAGCGCACCCCGATTTCTTAGGGGACGCGCGAATCGGGGACGACGCGATCGACTCCCTCGACGATCAGGACGGCACGCCGGTGGTCGGCGCGGGGCGTGCCTACCGCCCCTCCTCACGTCTGATCGGAGTCGTTCTCATGACGCTTGTCCTGTCCCTCCTGGCCCTGGTCGCGCTGCCGCAGAACCCCACGACCGCGCCGCCAACCGCGACCACCGCACCGGCCAATGCAGAGGCGGTGGCGGCGGCGCTCAACTGGCTCGACCTTGTCGATCATTATGACTGGGACGCAAGCTATCGCGGCACCGGCCCGGCGTTCCGCAAGCTCAACACGTTGCAGGTCTGGTCGCGGACGTCGCAGCGCGTTCGCGTGCCGCTTGGCGCGGTGATCTCGCGGGGAGTGGTCAGCGCGGAGGAGGTCCCGGCACCGCCGGCCGGTTATACGATGGTCAAGTTCCGCACCAGCTTCGCCAACAAGGCCGACGCGATCGAAACGGTCACGCTCGATCGCGTCGATGGCCGCTGGCAGATCGTTGGGGTGACGATCGGCTGAGCCCAGAGCCTGGGCGCTTGGTGCGCTCCCCCCTCCCGAACACGGGAGGGGGACGCCGCATCAGATCGCCTTGCTGATCCCGAACAGGAAGCCACGGCGCGCGCCGAATTGCGGCGCGCCCACACCAACGCCGGACCCGTCGCGGATTTCATACACGCGGTCGGCCACGTTGATGATGTCGGCGCGGATCGTCACGCCAGGGCCCTTGAACTCATGGCTCGCGGTCAGGTTGAACACGGCATAGGGCGTCAGCTTGCCGCCATTGGGCACGTCGCCATCCTTGCGCAGGCCCGAGCCGTAAATCATGCTGCCGCCCACGCGGCTGTCGCGCAGAAAGCCCTGATCGAACCGGTACGACACGCCCGCCGACCCGGTATAGGTCTGGTCGTGGTCGAGATAGATGTAGTTCTTGGCAATATAAGCGAGATCATCGGGCGAGAAGTTGAACTGGCCCGAGGCGATCGAAAACCCTTTGGCCTTGGCGTAAGAGAAATTGGCATAGGCCAGCAACGGGCCGTGCTGATACGAAATATTGCCTTCGATCCCGTCGATCCGCCCGCGCGCATAATTGAACGGCGTCAGGATGATCGGCGCGCCGAACTGGCCTTCATCGACCAGATTCTTCGAACGCCGGTGATACGCATCGATGCCGAGCGTGAACCGCCCGATCTTCTGTTCGGCACCAATGTCGAAATAGTCCTGCCGCTCGGCAAAGGGCACGGTGGCGAGCGGGGTGTTGACGCCATCGTCGCCGGGCGCCTGCGCGCTGGTAAAACGGTATTTCAGCACGCTGGTGGTAGCGACGTTCGAGAACGGCGCAGGCGAGAAATAGCGCGCGTAGCCGGCATGGAGCGTGAGCCCCTTTGACGGCGTGAGCACCGCGTTGATGCGCGGCGAAAACTGCGATTCGGAACGATAGCCGTCATAATGGTCGAAGCGGCCGCCGAAATTGACGATCAGCGGCTCGGCGATCTTCCATTCGTCCTGCAGATAGACGCTGTAGGTCATCTCGGTCTTGGCACCATTGTCGACAACCGTGATCGGCTGGCCGATTTGCGCGCCCGTGCCATCCACCGGGAACACCTGGCTCGAGGTCTGGCTGTTGCTGCGGTCGCGCGACACGATCACGCCGCCGCGCAGGGTGTGCGCATCGCTGGCGCGGTAGACGCCTTCGACTTGGCCGCCAAAGGTGAAGTCCTGCTTGAACGCCTTTTGCGCGATGCCGTTGAACAGCAATTCGCCGAGCGTATCGGGCGTGTAACGCAAGCTGGAATAGCGCGCGAACAGCGACGCCTGCAGCGTGACGGGGCCCGCATCGTGCAACAGGCTGGCGAGGCCGAAGGCGGTGCGCTCGTGCTGCCGCTCATCGAGGGTGTCGCTGAGGAAATTGCTGACGCCGCCGACAGTATAGCCCTTGCTGGGCGTCAGGCCGCGCGGATTGGGAATCTGGAAGCTCTGGTCGGAATAGCCGCCCATGAACGACACGCGATTATTCTCGTTCAGCGTGTGGTCGACATAGACGAAGCCCTGATATTGGTTGGTCTCGTCATGCAGCGGGGTGCGGCCACCATCGACCGCCTCGATCCCGATATTGCTGTGCTTGTAGCTGCCGGTGACGAAATAATTGGTTTTGCCCGTGGAGCCGCCATAATCGAAGCTCGGCTGGATCGTGTCGTTAGTGCCGCCATAAAGCGACACTTCGCCGCCATTTTTGAAGCCATTCTTGGTGGTGATGTCGATAATGCCCGCCGTACGCAGCCCATATTGCGCGGGCAGCGCGCCGGTGCGCAGATCGAACCGTTCGACCAGCCGCGGGCTCAGCGTCTGCCCGAATACGGCGACGCCTTCGGGCAGGATCGTGCCGTTGATGCGATATTGCAGGTTGTTATGGTCATCGCGCACGTGGAACTGGCCGCCGCCGTCCTGCACCACGCCCGGCAATTGCAGCAGGATCTGGTTGAGCTGCTGATTGTCCCCGCCGGGCAAAGCGCGGATCGTTTCGCTGGTGATGGTATAGGTCGTCGCACCGAGGCTGGGCTGGATCGACGCGCGCGCGGCATCCAACCGCCCCGTCACGACGATATCCGGTCCGCTGTTGGTCTTGTCGGTCGCGGCACCCGGCGCATCCGCCGTCGCAGCCGGAGCGGCTACCGAATCGGCATAAGCGGTGGCGGGCACGAAAAACAGCAAAGCGGCGCTGGACAACAAGGTGGCTCGAAACATGCGGGGGACGGCCTTTCAGAGAACGATGCTGCAGTGCGATAGATGTTATGTAATACTATATCAAGGCCAATTCGTCGTCTCCCGGAAACGATTCGGCCATGCAGGCGGGTGCGCCGGGCAAGATTGCTGGGCGATGAATGGAACGGCAGGTTTACGGCCGCCGAGCGCGGGTGTCCGCCCCCAATTTGCGGCCCAGCGCCCACCAGCCCAGCGCCCAAATCGTACCGAACACCCAGCCGCCGACGACGTCGCTCGGCCAATGCACATGCAGATAGAGACGGCTGACCCCGATCAGGACCACCAGCACCGCCGTTGCCGCGAGAATATAGACACGCGCGGCGTGGCCATGCACCGTCTGCACCAGCAGCAACGCCAAGGTGAGGTAGACGATCGCGCTGTTGGCGGCATGGCCGCTCGGGAAGCTGGCCGAAGACACCGCAACGAGCCGTTCGTCGAGCGGCGGTCGCACTCGCGCCACCAGTCCCTTGATCAGCGTCACCACCAACGACCCCGACGCCGTTCCCGCCACCACCAGCGCAAGCGTTACCCAGCGCCGCTGCACCGCGAGGAACCCGCCCGCCAGCAGCACCGCCAGCAACAGCACCGTGCCGCCGCCGAGCGCCGTTATATCCACCATCATCTGGGTCATCATTGTCGCTCCCTGCGGGTGGAACGCCGCAGCTTGGCTTTGGGTAGCAGAGCGCCGTCAATCGCGCAGGACGAGCGCTTCGTCGAGATAGTCGAGCAACGCCCGCACGCGCGGCGCAAGCCGGTCCTGCGCCGAATACAGCGCATGGATATCCTCGCCGTCGCCCGGATTATAGGCGGCCAACACTTCGACCAACCGCCCGCTTTGCAGGTCGCCCGCAACGTGAAACCGCGAGAGGCGCGCAATCCCGCCGCCGGCCACCGCCATCAAACGGACGACATCGCCCGAATTGCCGAGAAAGGCACTTTCAACCGCACGATGCACCACGCGCTGCCCTAGCCGAAACGGCCAGCCATCGATCGATCGCCGAAAACTGAACTGCAAGCAGCGATGCGCATCGAGATCGTCTGGCGTTTGCGGCGTGCCATAATGCGCAAGATAGGACGGGCTGGCGACCAGCAGCATCTTGCTGTGCCCCAGCTTCTTCGCGCGCAAGCGGGTGTCGCGCAGCGGCCCGATCCGGATCGCGATATCGGCGCGTTCCTCCACCAGATCGACGAGTGCATCCGACAAAGCGAGATCGACCAGGACATGCGGATAGCGCGCCGTGAAGGCGGGCAGCAGCGGCAGCAGGCACTGCGTTCCGAACGGCACCGATGCGTTGACGCGCAGCGTTCCGCGCGGCTCCTGCGTCTCGCGCCCCAGCCCGCTTTCCACCTCGGCCATGTCGGCGACCAGTCGCGCCATGCGCTCGCGATAGCGTTCGCCTTCGGCGGTCAAGGCGAGCGAGCGCGTCGTCCGTCGCAACAGCACGACCCCCAGCCGCGCCTCCAGCCGCGCGACGCTGCGGCTGACCGCAGACGGCGTCAGTCGCAGTTCTTTGGCCGCAGCCGCCAGGCTGCCCGCGCGCGCCGCCGCCAGGAAAATCTCGATATCGCCAAGCCGATTGTCCATCGGCTTTCATGATATCGAATCACTTCTGAAATGTAATCCTGCCTTCTAATCACGAATGGCCGGTCGCCTTATCTTCGCAGCCTCCAAGACAGCGCGAGGAAATGACGATGGACCTGCAACTGAACGGCAAAACCGCGATCGTAACGGGATCGACCGCCGGCATAGGCTTGGCGATCGCCAAACGGCTGGCGGCCGAAGGCGTTGAGGTCATCGTCAGCGGCCGCGATCAGGCCAAGCTCGATGCTGCCGTCACCGAAGTCGCCGCGCTCGGCACGGTGCGCGGCGTGCTCGCCGACGTCGCCACGGCCGAGGGTGCCGCAACATTGATTGCCGCCGCGCCCGAGGTCGATATTCTGGTCAACAATCTCGGCATTTACGAAGCGAAACCGTTCGTCGAGGTCAGCGATGCGGAATGGCATCGCTTTTTCGAGGTCAATGTGGTCAGCGGCATCCGCCTTGCCCGGCAGTATTTCCCGCGCATGCTGGCGCGCGATTGGGGCCGCGTGATCTTCATCGCCAGCGAAAGCGGCCTGCTGCCGCCGGCCGAGATGATCCACTACGGCATGACCAAGACCGCGCAATTGTCGATTGCGCGCGGGCTGGCCGAGCAAACGCGCGGCACCGGGGTTACCGTAAATTCAGTGCTGCCGGGGCCGACCCGGTCGGAAGGGATCGTCGATTTCATCCAGTCGGTGGTCGAGAATAAGCAAGCCTCGGCCGCCGAGCAGGAGGTCGAGTTCTTCGAAAAGCTGCGCCCGCTTTCGTTGATCCGCCGCCTGATCGAGGCCGACGAAATCGGCTCGATCGTGACCTATCTCGCCAGTCCGCTCGCCGCCGTTACCAACGGCGCGGCGATCCGCGCCGAGGGCGGGATCATTCCGACGATCGCCTAATGTCCAGCCGCGCTGCCGACGGCGCTTTACCGTCGGCAGCGCGGGCAGCGGTGCGAGGAACGGCGACCGATCGTTGGGAATGGTGGGCCCGTCGGGACTCGAACCCGAGACCTACAGATTAAAAGTCCGTTGCTCTACCAACTGAGCTACGGGCCCACTCGGCGCTTGCGTTAGGAGCGCGTTCGGGCGCGGTCAACCCAGGGGAGCACGCTTGTGCAACCGCGCGTGCAACTGGCGGATGCGCAATCCTGTGATCGGATCGCGCCAATCGGGGGCGATCGTGCGGAGCGGATCCAGCACGAAGCCGCGTTCGCGAAAGGCGATATGGGGCACCGTCAGCCCCGCCGCGTACCACGAACCGCCCGACCACAGCACGATGTCGAGGTCGATCACGCGTGCCCCCCAGCGTGCCCCCCGCCGCCGCCCGAACGCGCGCTCGATCGCCTTCAGCCGCGCGAGCATCGCGGGCGGCGCGAGCGCACTCTCCAGCAAGACCGCGGCATTGGCAAAGCGCCGGATCGACGGGCCCAGCGGCGCGCTGGCGATGATCGGCGAGACCGCGACCACCCCCTCCAAAGCGGCGATCGCGGCGCGCACTTCGGCGACCGGGCCGCCATGGCGGCCGCGCCGGTTGGAGCCGAGCGCGATGGCATAGGTTGAGCTTTGCACCGAAACACGCCTATCGCACCTTGATGAACTTCGCACCCAGCCCAATTCCACAAACCGAACCCCCACGCGATTGCCCGCGCTGCCCGCGCCTCGTCGCCCTGCGCGAAAGCCTGCAGGCCGAGCATCCCGATTGGTGGAACGGCCCCGTCACCGCCTTTGGCGATCCCGCCGCCTGGCTCGGCATCATCGGCCTCGCGCCCGCGCAATATGGCGCAAATCGCACCGGTCGCCCGTTTACCGGCGATCGCTCCGCCCCCTTGCTGTTCGGCACGCTCGCCAAATTCGGCCTCGCCAGCGGCGAGTATGAAGGCAAGCCCGACGATACGCTGGCGCTCGACGGCGCGATGATCCTCGATGCGGTCAAATGCCTGCCGCCCGAGAACAAGCCGACGCCCGAGGAAATCCGCACCTGCCGCCCCTTCCTGGAGGGGCAGGCGGCGGCCCTCCCGCACGCGCGCATCTTCGTCGCACTGGGCCAGACCGCGCATCAATCCGCGGTCAAGATGCTCGGCGGCAAGCTGCCCAAATGCCGCTTCGGCCACCTCGCCGAACACCGCATGCCCGATGGCCGCATCCTGATCGATAGCTATCACTGTTCCAGCTACAATCAGAATACCGGACGGCTGACGACCGAGATGTTCGAAGCAGTGTTCGCGCGGGCGCTCGAACTGCGGGACTCGCAGTAACGGCGTTTTGGGGTTAGGATGCCGCGTTCTGAACGGAGGCTTCCAATGCGGATTGTCCCTTTGATGGTGTTGGCAGCCATGATGATCGCGGCTGCGCCCGACGCCAAAACGGCCGCGATCAAGCCGATGTGTCAACATTACGGTGCCATCGTGGCTGGTGGCCTCATGCCCACCGCCAGCATTCGCCCGCTCGGGCAAGAACCGCCCGCGCAGCAAATCGCGGCGGTGCTGCGCACGGTCGATGGCTGCCAGAAACCGTTGGTCGTGCGCGCCGAAGTGGGGACGCCGCGCCGCTGAAACCTTTCAGCCGAGGAAATTGCTCAGCACATCGGGGTGGAACGCCCAGCCGGCAAAGCCGCACACCCCCATGAACAGGCCGAAGCTGCCGAACACCCAACCGGCCACCAGCAACCATAAACTCTCGGCCAGCGCCGCGACCGCCGCCATGGAAATGGCGGTGGCGATCAGTGCCTCGCTGGCGTCAAACTGGTCGTCATGGACGTTGAGCGCGTCGTACCGATCGGCAAAGCCCTGCGCCTGCCTGGCGAGCACCGGCACTTCGGCGCGATATTTGGCGATGTCGCGGTCAAGACCGGCGATCGCGCTGGCCGCTGCCTCCCGCGCGGCGGGGGTGGTGGAGAGCACCACCAACTCGGCGCGCGCGGTTTCGTTGATGTGGATCTTGGTCTTGGTCGCTTGATACTGCGCCCAGTGATCGACCGAATCGGCTTTGGCCTGCGCCATGTTCTGGACGATGTTGCCGTCCTTGATGTTGCCCAGCCCCATGAACACCGACAGGATGACAACGGTCATCGCCACCCAGCGGTTGAGCCGCTTGTCCTTGGCTTCGGCGCTGACTTCGATTTCCATGAGGCAGGTCCTGACGCAAAAGCCTGTGTAGCAAGCCGTTCATTTCGAGCGTAGTCGAAAAACCTGGCACAGCGCTCGCCGCCTGTTTCTCGACTAGGCTCGAAACGAACGGAAGCGGGGGCGCGGCACCGCGCGATAACGGGCGTGCGGCTCCCTCAGATATCCTGCACCAACCGCCCATACAGCTCGGGCCGCCGGTCGCGGAAGAAGCCGAAGGCGGCGCGGTGGCGCTTGATGCGGTCGAGGTCGAGCGTGGCGGTGATCACGCCGGTTTCCTCGCGGCCCAATTCGGCCATGATGTCGCCGCGCTCGTCAGTGATGAAGCTGGTGCCGTAGAAGGTCTGGCCATGCTCCACGCCAATGCGGTTGGCGGCAACCACGGGCACGACGTTGGACACCGCATGCCCCACCATCGCGCGGCGCCACAGCCGCGCGGTGTCGAGTGAGGTGTCATGCGGCTCGCTGCCGATCGCGGTCGGGAAGAACAGCACTTGCGATCCCATCAGCATCAGCGCGCGCGCCGTTTCGGGATACCATTGGTCCCAGCAAATGCCGACGCCCAGCGTCGTCGCATCTGGCCCCGGCCACACCTTGAAGCCGGTATTGCCCGGCCGGAAATAGAATTTCTCCTCATAGCCCGGCCCATCGGGAATGTGGCTCTTGCGATACACGCCCTGCACCGCGCCATCGGGCCCGATCATCGCCAGCGAATTGTAATGGTGCGGGCCATCGGCCTCGAAGAAGCTGGTCGGGATCGTCACGCCCAGTTCGCGCGCAAGGCTCTGCATCGCCAGCACCGCCTTATGCTCGCCCACCGGTTTGGCATTGGCGAACAGCCCTTCGTCCTCGACTCGGCAGAAATATTCGCCTTCGAACAATTCGGGCGGCAGGATCACCTGCGCCCCCTTGCCCGCCGCCTCGCGCACGAGTTCGGAGACATGGGCGATGTTGGCGTCCAGATCGGACGTGAAGGCGAGCTGCAGCGCGGCGACGGTGATTTCGGTCATGCCGCGCCATATAGGCGAGCGTGCACCGCGCTGCCACTCTTCAAACGCACGATCCTCGCTTCCATGCCCACGACCTGTTAGCCCTCGGCCATGCCAAACCCGCCCCACGGTCGCCCCGACGATACGCCCCCCGCGAGCATCCTGGCAGCCCTCGGCCCCGGCCTGGTCACGGGTGCCGCCGATGACGATCCCAGCGGCATTGCCACCTACAGCCAGGTTGGCGCGCAATTCGGCTATGGCCTCGCCTGGACGATGCTGTTCAGTTACCCGCTGATGGTGGTGACGCAGGAGATCGCGGCGCGCATCGGCCTCGTCACCGGCGTCGGCATCGCGCAGAATCTGCGACGGCATTATTCTCACCAAGTGCTGCGCGCGGTCGTGCTGCTGCTGGTCATCGCCAATATCATCAACCTCGGGGCCGATCTGGGCGCGATGGGCGCGGCGTTGCGGCTGCTGCTCGGCGGGCCGGAGCAGCTTTATACGATCGGCTTCGGCATCATCTGCATCGCGCTCGAAACCTTCCTCAGTTACCCGCGCTACGCTTCGATCCTGAAATGGGCGACGCTGTCGCTGTTCGCCTATGTCGCGGTGGTGTTTGCGGCCCAGGTGCCATGGTCGGTCGCGCTGACCAGCACAGTGCTGCCCAAAATGACCTGGGATGCCGACCATGCGATGGCGCTGGTGGCGATCCTCGGCACCACCATCTCGCCTTATCTGTTCTTCTGGCAAAGCGGGCAGGAGGTGGAGGAAATGCACCGCCGGGGGGCCAAGCCGCTGTGCATCACCCCGCGCGCGGCCGGGCCCGAGCTCGCGCGCATCCGCACGGACACGATCATCGGCATGGGCTTTTCCAACCTGATCGCGATCTTCATCATCTTCGCCACCGCCGCCACGCTCCACGCCCACGGCGTGACCGACATCAAGACCTCGTCGCAAGCCGCCGAGGCGCTGCGCCCAATCGCAGGCGTGTTCACCTTCGCCTTGTTCGCCGCCGGGATCATCGCGACGGGGATGCTCGCGGTGCCGGTGCTGGCCGGGTCGGCGGCGTATGGCGTGTCGGAAATGTTCGGCTGGACCACCGGCCTGCGCCGCAAACCGCGCGAGGCCGGTGCCTTTTACGCGACCATTGCGGCTGCCACTTTGGGCGGGGTCGCGCTCAACTTCACCGCGATCGACCCGATCAAGGCGCTCTATTGGAGCGCGGTGGTCAACGGCGTGCTCGCTGCACCGCTGATGGCGGTGATGATGCTGATCGCCACCAACCGCCGCATCATGGGCCGCCTGACGCTGCCCTGGCCGATGATCGTCATCGGCTGGCTCGCCACCGCAGTGATGGCGGTGGCGTCGCTCGCGTTTTTCGTGCTGCAATAAGAGCAAGCGGCAAGCTCACCCCTGCCCCCCACTCCCGTTCGGGCTGAGCCTGTCGAAGCCCCGCTCTCCACAGGCGCAGTGTTCGCGCGGGGAGAGGTGCCCTTCGACAGGCTCAGGGCGAACGGTACGGGATTGATCTCCAAGGGTTGCCACTCGCCGTTCGGGCTGAGCCTGTCGAAGCCCTGCTCTCCAAAGGCGCAGCGTTCGCGCGGGGAGAGGTGCCCTTCGACAAGCTCGGGGCGAACGGAGACGCGCTTACGCCGGCACTTGCTGCGAAATGCAGTGGAAGCTCCCGCCCCCGGTCAGGATCGCGTCGGCGCGCAGTCCCACCGCCGTGCGATCCGGGAACAGCGCCTGCACCGCCGCCACCGCTGCCGCATCATGGGGCGCGCCGTACAGCGGCACCACCACGGCGGCATTGCCTATATAGAAGTTCATATAGCTGGCGGGCACGATCTCGTCGTCGCGCAGCACCCGGCCGGGTGACGGGATCCGCACCACCGTAACGCCCTCCTTGGCGGCAGCCGCCTGGGCGGCGCGTTGATAGACGAGCCAATTGGGATCATTCTCCGCCGCTTCGGAGATGACCAGCACGCCCGGCGCGACGAAGCGCGCGAGGTTATCGACATGCCCGTCGGTATGATCGTGCATCAGCCCGTCGCCCAGCCACAGCACGTCGACCAGCCCGAGATCGTCGCGCAGGCGCTGCTCGATCTCGCTCTTGGTCAAGGACGGGTTGCGATTGGGGTTGAGCAGGCACTGCTCGGTCGTCACCACCAGCCCGGTGCCATCGCCATCGATCGCGCCGCCTTCCAGCACCCAGTCGCAGCTTTCGACCGGCAGTTTCTTGCGCGCCGCCAGCCGCCGCCCGATATCGTCGTCGCCCGGCAGATCATATTTGCCGCCCCAGCCGTTAAAGCCGAAATCGCGCGCGCTGCCATCCGACAGCACAATCGGGCCGGTGTCACGCAGCCAGATGTCGCCGAACGGCTCGACCACGATCGTCGCCACATCGCCCGCCAGCCGCTCGGCCGCCACCGCCGCCGCATCATTGGCAACGACCAGCAGCACGCGCTCGCCGCGTCCCCCGGCATGGACCGCGCGCGCGAACGCCGCCACTTCTTCCTGCGCGGGTTCGAGATCGGCTTCCCACAATTCGGGATGGCTCGGGAAACCGATCCAGACGGCTTTGTGCGGGGCCCATTCGGCGGGCGGCAAGGGACGGGTCATGCTTTACTTTCCTGCGGTGGCGCGGCTCTTGTCACGAATCGCGCGGAATTCGGCGGCCTTGTACCAGTTCGGCCAATCCGAACCATCCGCCAGCGCACGCCCCAGCCCATAATAAAGCTGGACGTCCTCGACCGCGCCCGACCAGTCCCATGCCGGATTATATTCGTCCTGCGGCTTGTGATAGCGATGCTCGATATAATCGAGCGTCGCGGCATGCCCCGCCGCCTCGCCGCCAACGCGCAGATCCTCGCCCGATTTGCCATAGAACATCGGCACGCCGAGCTTGGCGAAGCTGAAATGGTCGGAACGGAAATAGCTGCCGCGCTCGGGATTGGGTTCGGGCTTGACCACCCGGCCCTGCGCCTCGACCAGCGCCTTCATGCGGTCTTCCAGCTCGGATTTGCCCGCGCCCGTCACCACGAAATCCTTCGCGCGGCCAACGGTGTTAAGCCCGTCCATATTCACGCCGCCAACGGTCTGCGCGATCGGGTAGATCGGGTGCTGCGCATAATAACGCGACCCCAGCAGCCCGCATTCCTCGCAGGTGACCGACAGGAACACGAGCGAGCGCCGCGCCGGCCCTGCCTTGGCATTGGCCTCGGCCAGCGCGACCAGCCCGGCGACCCCGCTCGCATTGTCGAGCGCGCCATTGCAAATGTCATCGCCATTGACCGCATCGCAATGGCCGAGATGGTCCCAATGCGCGGTGTAATAGACATAGTCGTTGGGTGCCGTCGTACCGGCCAAGATGCCGATCACATTCTTCGATGCCTGCCGCTTGATCGCGTTGTCGAACGACACCGAGGCGGTGACGCCCAGCGGAACCGCCTTGAAGCCCTTGACCTTGGCCGCCGCGTTCAGCGCATCGAAATCCTGGCCCGCGCTCGCGAACAGCTCGCGCGCCTTGGCCAATTGCATCCAGCCGATCGCCTGGCTCTGGTCGGCGTGGTCGCCCGCTTCGTCCAGCTCCAGTTGCGGCCCGGTCCAGCTCGATTGCACCACACCCCAGCCATAAGCCGCAGGTGCCGTCTCGTGCACGATGATCGCAGCCGCAGCCCCGTGGCGCGCAGCTTCTTCGAACTTGTAGGGCCAGCGGCCATAATAGGTCATCGCGCGCCCCTCGAAGAGGCCCTGGTTGGTTGGCGTCTGCCAGTCGGGATCGTTGACCAGGATCAGGACGGTCTTGCCCTTCACATCGACGCCCGCATAATCATCCCAGCCGCGCTCGGGCGCGGTGATGCCGTAACCGACGAATACGACCGGGCTGTCCTTGATCGCGATCCTTGGCGTCACACGATAGGTGGCGATCACGACATCGCTGCGATAGGCGAGGCTGACCGGGGCCTTGCCGCCGGAGAAGCTCAGCGGTGTCACGTTCTTGGCGGTCAGTTCGACCAGCGGCACGTCCTGAAACCACCCGCCATTGTTGCCGGGCTTGAGCCCCGCCGCCTTGAAGCGCTCGACAATATAGTCGGTCGCCTTGGTCTCCCCCGCCGTGGTCGGCTTGCGGCCTTCAAACGCATCGGAGGAGAGCGTCTTGGTGACGTCCTTCAGTGTCTCGACGCTGATCGCGGGCGGTGCCGCGTCACGGGCCCACACGGGGTTTGCCGCTGTCAGCAAGCCGAGAGTGAGGGCAAGGGTCGGTATCGCGCGCATCGGCCATCATCCTGTCGCTAGGGTCGCCACCTTTTGGCAGGCGCGGTGCGGGCGCGCAACCAAGCGCGGTGCCGCGTTGCGTCGCCTGCGAAAGTGCGTATCACTCTGCAAAAAGGGGAAAAGCATGAACCGATATCTGCTGGGGACCGCGCTGGCCGTTTGCCTCGCCACACCGTCGCTGCCCGCCACCGCCGCCGCACCCGCCCCCGTCAGCGATGCGGCGACGCGCTTCGGCGCGCGCGAAGATATTCAGCAGGTCAGCCTTTCGCCCAGCGGCACGGCGATCGCCTATATCGCGGCCATTGAAGGGCACGGTGCCGGCTTGTTCGTGGTGTCGGTCGCCGACGGAGTGCCAAAGCCCATACTCGCGTCCAGCGGCAATCCCGACCGGCTGACCGCCTGCAAATGGTCGACCGACACGCGGCTGATCTGCGGGATCTACATGATCCTCGACACCGGGCTGACCCATGGCGGCTTCAATGGCTATACCCGCCTCGTCGCGGTCGACAGCGATGGCAAGAATTTGAAGGTGCTCAGCGCGCGGACCAATGAGCGGTCGCTCGGGGTCGCCTTTGGCGGGGGCGACGTGATCGACTGGAATGGCGGCGCGCCCGGCACGGTGCTGGTCACGCGCAGCTATGTGCCGGAAGCAACCACCGGATCGCTGATCGCAGAGAGTCGCGAAGGTGTGGGCGTCGACCGGATCGACACCGTCTCGCTGCGGCGCGCAAACGTCGAGCCACCCAATGACGATGCCGTCGATTATATCAGCGACGGGTACGGTGCCGTCCGCATCATGGGCAAGCGCCTCAAGCTCAACACCGGCTATAACAGCGATACGATCCTCTATTCGTATCGCAAGTCCGGCGACCGCACCTGGCTGCCGCTCGGCACACTCAAAACGACGGGCGGCGTGCTGTCGGGCTTCAATCCTTATGCGGTCGATCGCGACCACAACCTTGTCTACGGCTTCGACACCAAGGATGGGCGCAGAGCGCTGTACACGATCGCGCTCGACGGCAGCCTGACGCGCACGTTGGTGGTCGACCGCCCTGATGTCGATATCGACGACGTGATCCGCATCGGACGCCAGAACCGCGTGGTCGGCGCAAGCTTCGTCACCGACAAGCGGCAAAGCCTTTTCTTCGACCCTGAGCTGAAAAAGCTGGCCGCCTCGCTGTCGCGCGCCTTACCCGGCCTGCCGCTGGTCACGTTCGTCGATGCCAGCGCCGACGAAAGCAAGCTGCTGCTGTTCGCGGGCAGCGACGTCGATCCTGGCCATTACTATCTGTACGACAAGACGACGCGCCACCTAGCCGAGGCCTTTCCCGCGCGCGCCGCGCTCGCCAAGACCACACTCGCCAGCGTCAAATCGATCACTTTCACCGCCGCCGACGGCACCCAGATTCCGGCCTATCTTACGCTGCCACCCGGCAGCACGGGCAAGAACCTGCCAACGATCGTGATGCCGCACGGTGGCCCCGAAGCGCGCGACGAATGGAACTTCGACTGGCTGTCGCAATTCTTCGCCAATCGCGGCTATGCCGTGCTCCAGCCCAATTATCGCGGGTCGACCGGCTACGGCATCGCCTGGTTCAAGGAAAATGGCTTCAAATCGTGGCGCACCGCGATCGGCGACGTCAACGATAGCGGCCGCTGGCTGATCAAGCAGGGCATTGCCGATCCTGCCAAGCTGGCGATCGTCGGCTGGTCCTATGGCGGCTACGCCGCGCTGCAATCGGCGGTGCTCGACCCAAGCCTGTTCAAGGCGATCGTCGCCGTCGCGCCGGTCACCGATCTGGAAACGCTGCGGCAGGAGCGGCATGACTTCACCGACTTTACCGAACAGGATGCCCGAATCGGCAAGGGGCCGCATGTTCGCGAAGGCTCCCCGGCGCAAAATGCCGCGCGGATCACCGCGCCCGTGCTGCTGTTCCACGGCGACCGCGACCAGAATGTCGGCATCGGCGAATCACGGCTGATGGCGAGTCGCCTGAAGGCAGCGGGCAAGTCGGTCGAGCTGGTCGAGTTCCACGCGCTCGACCACCAGCTCAACGACAGCAATGCGCGCGCCAAAATGCTCGACAAGGCAGACGGCTTCCTGCGCTCCACCCTGGCGCTGCCGCCCGCAAACTGAAAAGGGCGGCCCGTTGCCGGGCCGCCCTTTTACAGTCTCGATCAGGATCGAACGATCAGCGCGAATAGAATTCGACGACCAGGTTCGGTTCCATCTTCACCGGATAGGGCACTTCGTCGAGCGTCGGAACGCGCGTAAAGGTAACCTTGGCCGCGCCGTCCGGAGCGACATAATCGGGAATTTCGCGCTCGGCGAGCTGCTGCGCTTCGAGCACCAGCGCCATTTCCTTGGCCTTGGTGCCGAGCGTGATCTCGTCACCGACGAAGCAGCGACGCGATGCGATATTGCACTTCACGCCGTTGACGCGGACGTGGCCGTGCGAAACGAGCTGACGCGCAGCCCACACGGTCGGCGCGAACTTGGCGCGATAGACGATCATGTCGAGACGCTGCTCGAGCAGACCGATCAGATTCTGGCCGGTATCGCCCTTCATGCGTGCGGCTTCGGTGTAGCACGCGCGGAACTGCTTCTCGGTCACGTCGCCATAATAGCCCTTGAGCTTCTGCTTGGCGCGCAGCTGGATGCCGAAGTCGCTGACCTTGCCCTTGCGGCGCTGGCCGTGCTGGCCGGGGCCGTATTCACGCTTGTTGACGGGCGACTTGGGGCGACCCCAAATGTTCTCGCCCATGCGGCGATCGAGCTTGTACTTTGCGGATGAACGCTTCGACATGAGATATTCCTTGGCAAATGCTTCGTAACAAGACCGCCTGCCTGCGCCGACGATCGATACCCGGTATCGCTCTATCCGAACCTGTAAGGGATGCGGGCAGGGCCACCACTTCACCGGGGTGTGGGGCCAAATGCGAAGGCGGGCGGTTAGCGGCACCGGTCGCATGAGTCAAGCTGGACAGGCGCGCCGCAGCTCGCCAAGGGGGAGCGCATGACGAACGCGATCCTCCCCGGCCCCGCTTGCACCAATATGGCGGAGGTCCGCGCCGGCGTCGACCATGTCGACCGCGCGCTGATCGCGCTGCTCGCCCAGCGCTTTGCCTATATGGACGCAGCGGCGCGGATCAAACCCGAACGCGGCGCAGTGCGTGACGAGGGGCGCAAGGCGCAAGTCATCGCCAATGCCTGCGCCGAGGCGCGCGCCGCAGGGATTCCCGAGAGCGTCATCGCCGATCTGTGGGAACGCTTGGTCGAGGCGTCGATCGCCTATGAACTGGTGGCGTTCGATCGGCGCTGACGGGCCACACCGCTCAAGGCACCCGGCACGTTCAGCGAACCAGCGGTCGGAATGCCGACCGCCGTCCTCTGCCGAGAATTAACGGCCCAAAACGCCAGCCATATGTTCGCTGCCGGCCGCATCGCGCTCCCATTCCTCCGCCGTTTTACAGATGCTGGCGCGCACGCGCGACGTGGTTGTCGGCTCCGAACGGCAAATTTTGCGCGGCTTGGGCGGCTTGCCGGGCTTTGCCGTCGGCGTAGGAGTCGACGACGTTCCCTCAGCGGAGGTTTGCGCAAGCACCGGGGACGCAACAAGCGCGATGGCAGCCATCATCGAGGCAGAACGGACCAGCATGAAGATCTCCGACGTGAGCGATGCGCCGGTGTAACCAGCCCGCAAGATGCCGTCAAAGCAGAATAATCTGTGCCGCGCGCTTACCTTCCCCGCGGCTGTTTCCCTGCCAGTGCGCTGAGGACGCCGCGCATGGTGCGCACTTCCTGCGCCGACCAGCCGGGCTTGGTCAGCAGGGTGCGCAAGGTGCGCCGTGTCACCGGCGTGCGTTCGGGCGGGAAGAAGAAATCGGTCTCGGCGAGCATCGCGTCGAGCTGTGCGATCATCCCGTCCAGCTCTTCCTGCAATGCAGGCGGCGGCAGATCGACGTGCGGCGGGCTCGCCAGGCGTTCGGCCTTCGACCATTCATAGGCGATGAGGATGACCGCTTGCGCCAGGTTGAGCGAGCCGAATTCCGGATTGATCGGCACGGTTATGATGGACCGCGCCAGCGCGATATCGTCGGTTTCCAGGCCGGAACGCTCCGGCCCGAACAAAATCGCCGATCGGCCCGGACCGACATGGATCGCGCGCGCCGCCCCCTCGGGCGTCACCACCGGCTTGGTCACGCCGCGTTTGCGCACCGTGGTCGCATAGACATGCGCGCAGTCGGCCACGGCCTCGGACACGGTTTCGAACACCTGCGCCTCCTCCAGCACAACGTCGGCACCACTCGCGGCGGGGCCTGCGCTGGGGTTGGGCCAGCCGTCGCGCGGGGACACCAGCCGCATCTCGACCAGCCCGAAATTGAGCATGGCGCGCGCGGCCTTGCCGATATTTTCACCAAGCTGTGGGCGGACGAGAACGAGCACGGGCGGTGGAATGATCGCAGGCGTGCTCACCCCTTGCCGACCTCGCTCACCGTACCGGCAAATTCCTCGAAATCGCGCGCTTCGCGGAAGTCCTTATAAACGCTGGCAAAGCGGATATAGGCGACCGAATCGAGGCCCTTCAGCCCCTCCATCACCATTTCCCCGATCTTGCCCGAGCGCACTTCATTTTCGCCCAGCGTCTCGAGCTGGCGCTGAATGCCCGAGACCAGCTTTTCGAGCTGCGCCGCCTCGATCGGGCGCTTGCGCGCCGCGATTGAGACCGAGCGCAACAGCTTCTCACGATCGAACGGCTCGCGTTTGAAACCGCCGCCCGCATCCTCGCTCTTCAACACCGTCAATTCGCGCAGTTGAATGCGCTCGAACGTGGTGAACCGCGCGCCGCAGGCCTCGCATTGCCGCCGTCGCCGGATTGCGCCCGCATCTTCGGTCGGCCGCGAATCCTTTACCTGGCTGTCTTCATGGCCGCAGAACGGACAGCGCAAATCACACCCCTTCCGGATAGATCGGGAAGCGCGCGCACAAAGCCAGCACGCGCTCACGCACATTGGCCTCGACCTGCGCATCGCCCTGCTCGCCATTCTTGCGCAGGCCATCGAGCACATCGGCGACCATATTGCCGATTTCGCGGAATTCGGCCGGGCCGAAGCCGCGCGTCGTCCCCGCCGGGCTGCCGACGCGGATGCCGCTGGTCTTGGTGGGCGGCAGCGGATCGTTGGGAATGCCGTTCTTGTTGCAGGTGATGCCGGCGCGTTCCAGCGCTTCATCGGCATCCTTGCCGGTCACGCCGAGCGGGGTCAGGTCGATCAAGGCGAGATGCGTGTCGGTGCCGCCCGAAACGACCTCCGCGCCGCGCTCCTTGAGCGTCGCCGCCAGCACCTTGGCATTCTCGATCACGGCGGCGATGTAGCTCTTATAGCCCGGCTGCAGCGCCTCGCCGAAGGCGACCGCCTTCGCCGCGATCACGTGCATCAGCGGGCCGCCCTGCAGGCCCGGGAACACCGCCGAGTTGAGCTTCTTGCCCAGCGCCTGATCATCGCTGAGGATCATGCCGCCACGGGGCCCACGCAGCGTCTTGTGCGTGGTGGTGGTGGCGATGTGCGCGTGCGGGAAGGGCGAGGGGTGCAGGCCCGCCGCGACCAGCCCGGCGAAATGCGCCATGTCGACCATGAAATAGGCACCGACTTCATCGGCGATCGCGCGGAACTTGGCGAAATCGATCTGGCGCGGATAGGCCGAGCCGCCCGCGATGATCAATTTCGGCTGATGTTCACGCGCCAGCTTCGCCACTTCGTCGAAATCGATCAAATGCGTGACCGGATCGACGCCGTACTGCACGGCATTGAACCACTTGCCCGACATCGCCGCGCGCGCGCCGTGCGTCAGGTGACCACCGGCATCAAGGCTCATGCCCAGGATCGTCTCGCCGGGCTTGACCAGCGCCAGCAGCACTGCGCCATTGGCCTGCGCGCCCGAATGCGGCTGAACGTTCGCATAGGAACAGCCGAACAATTGCTTCGCGCGGTCGAGCGCCAGCGTCTCGACTTCGTCCGACGGGTGGCAGCCCTGATAATAACGCTTGCCCGGATAGCCTTCGGCATATTTGTTGGTGAAGACGCTGCCCTGCGCCTGCAACACCGCCTTCGACACGATGTTTTCGCTCGCGATCAACTCGATCTGCGTCTGCTCGCGCGTCAACTCATGGCTGATCCCGCCGAACACCGCGGGGTCCGCTTCGGCCAGGCCGCGCGTGAAAAAGCCGTCGGGCTGGACGTCGTGAAGCTCTGTTGGATTGGTGCTCATGCCGGATTCCCACTTGTAACTGGCGCAAAGGACGGTGCGCCGAGCTTTTCGACGCGTGATTGATGGCGGCCACCGGCAAAATCGGTGGTCAGGAACGCGGTGATACAGGCCTTGGCCATATCCTCACCCGTCAGCCGCGCGCCGAGCGCGACGACATTGGCATCGTTATGCTCGCGCGCAAGGGCGGCGGAGAGCGGTTCGGAGACAAGCGCGCAGCGCAGCGCCGGGTGGCGGTTGACCGCGATCGAAATGCCGATGCCCGATCCGCACAGGGCAACGCCGCGCTCGGCGGCACCGGAGGCCACGGCCTCGGCCAGTTTAAAGCCGAAATCGGGATAGTCGACGCGCGCGTCGCTGTCCGGGCCGAGATCGAGCACGTCATGCCCCTCGGCGGCAAGCCATGCGGCAAGCGTGGCCTTTAACGCAAAGGCGGCGTGATCTGAGGCGATGGCGATGCGCAAAGCGGGCGCGCTCCCAAAAGGTGAAGCGGAATGGCGTGCCCTTAGCCAAGCCCGCGCGCGATTGCCACACCCAAGCGCACGCACCGACACCGCAATCGCACGCCGATATTGCCGTGGACCGCGCGCCAAGCTAGGCACTGCCCCCGTGACCGATCACCCGCTCGACGCTCCGGCTCCATCCGGCACGCCCTCGCCAGAGGCGGTGGCGCGTGCGCGGCTGGTGGACGCGCTGGTGCGCACCGGCGAGGAGGACCGCGCGGCCTTTCGCGATCTCTATGCGCTCACCTCGGCGAAACTATTTGGCGTCTGCTACCGTATCTGCGGCGAAAGGCAGGCAGCGGAAGACGTGTTGCACGATGTGTATCTGACGATTTGGCGGCGCGCCGGTGCCTATGACCCGCTGCGCGCCAGCCCGATCACGTGGCTCGCCACGATCGCGCGCAACCGCGCGATCGACTGGCAGCGCGCGCAGAAGATCCGCCGCGCCACGCCGATCGAGGATGCGCCGCCGGTGATCGACACGGCCCCGCTGGCGAGCGAGACGATGCTGCAGGACGAAGCCAGCGACCTGTTGCACGGTTGCCTGCAAGGGCTGGAGGCGCGCCAGCGCGACGCGATCCGCACCGCCTTTTTCGACGGCGTAACCTATGCCGAGCTGGCCGAGCGCCAGTCGATCCCACTTGGCACGATGAAGAGCTGGGTGCGGCGCGGCCTCGCCAAATTGAAGGAGTGCCTTGAGGGATGAGCGACCTGCCCCCTCCTGAAGGCGTCGGCCCCGATGGTCTCGATGAAGCGCCGGACATGACGGCGGCTGAACTCGCGCTCGGTGTGTTGGATGGCGAGGAGCGCGCGGTCGCGCTCCGCCGCGTCCTCGCCGACCCCGATTTCGCGCGCGAGGTCGAGCGCTGGCGCGGGCATTTGGCACCGTGGTTCGACCAATGGCCCGCGATCGAAGCCCCCGATATTCTCGCGCGCATTGAGCGCTCGCTCGATCAAGCACCGGCAGCACCGGTTGCGACCCTGATCGCCAAGCCGCGTCCGCGGAGCGCGATCTGGCCCGGCGTGGCCGCCCTGTCGAGCATTGCGGCAGCGGCGTTGCTCATCGTGCTGGTCACCCGCCCGCTCGCGCCCCTATCGCCGCCGCAGCCCGCACCGTCGGCTGCGCCGCTTGCCCCCACGCTGGTCGCCTCGATCACGCCGGAGGGCAAAGGCACCCCGGTCACGGCGGTCTATGACAAGACTGCGGGGACGATCCGCTTGACCGAGGCGAGCCTGACCAGTGCCGACCATAGCGCGGAATTGTGGGTGATCCCGGCCGACGGCACGCCGCATTCGCTGGGGGTCTTGCGCACCCAGGGGGCGACCGCGCTGACGCTGCGCCCCGAAAACCGGCAGCGTATCGCGGCGGGCGCGGTGCTTGCCGTTACGGTCGAACCGGTCGGTGGGTCGCCGACTGGCCTGCCAACCGGCCCTGTCGTCGCCAAAGGCGTTCTTTCGCGCGTCTGAGTGCATCCATCGAGCGGGCTGCCCCGTATCTCCGCCGCGTCCATGCCGGGCGCACCCGCAGGAGAAACGCTTATGACCCGCATCTTCCGTACCGCGATCGCCGCCGCTGCCGTCGCGATGAGCGCAGGATCGCTCGCGTCCGCCCAGACCAACCCGATGGTCGGCGGTGCCGCCATGTATCCGACCAAGAACATCATCGAAAATGCCGTCAATTCGAAGGACCACACCACGCTGGTCGCCGCCGTCAAGGCCGCTGACCTGGTCGAGACGCTGTCTGGTCCGGGGCCGTTCACCGTCTTCGCCCCGACCAACGCCGCCTTCGCCAAGCTGCCCAAGGGCACGGTCGCGACCTTGCTGAAGCCGGAAAACAAGCCGACGCTGACCGCCGTGCTGACCTATCATGTCGTCCCCGGCCGGGTCACCGCCGCCGACATCGCTGCCGCCGCGCAGGCGCATGGCGGCAAGGCCACCTATACCACCGTCCAGGGCGGAACGCTGACCTTCGCCAAAGCCGGGCGCGGTTGGAGCATCACCGACGCCAAGGGCCATACCGGACGGATCACCATCGCCAATGTGATGCAGTCCAACGGTGTGATCCATGTCATCGACACCGTGATGCTGCCGTAAAAATTCTGTGCAGCGTCGCATCCCGGCGCTGCGTTCGCGCGTATAATAGACTGTCCCCGTTCCGCAGGGGACACAAAGACCGCTCGCCGGGTCCCCTCCTTTGCGGCGAGTGGTTGCAAAAACAGACCTGCCGACGCCCCCCGCGTCGGCAGGTCCTTTTCATTTCGCCACAAGCGCGTCATGGAAGCGTCACCGGATCGTCGTAACGCACGGCTGCCGCCTGCGTCTTTTCCACAACGCGATGTCCGGCCGGAGAAGCTTGCCATGGCCCTTGCCATTCGACCGCCTCAGGATCGCCCCCGCAAGACCGCTGCAAAGAATCGCGCGGTTCGAAGCGCCGTGCATCAGCACAAACATCTCTCGAAGCAGGGGCTGCTCGAACGCGCCTTCACCTTCGCTTTTCGCGGCCTGGTCTATGCCCAGATCTGGGAGGATCCGGCGGTCGACATGGAAGCGCTGGCGATCACGCCGGATTCGCATGTCGTCACGATCGCCTCGGGCGGGTGCAACGTGCTGAGCTATCTCACCGCTAATCCGCGTGCGATCACCGCGGTCGACCTCAACACCGCGCACATCGCGCTCAACAAGCTGAAGCTGGTCGCGGCGCGGCATCTGCCCGATTACGATGCCTTTCACCGCTTCTTCGCCCAGGCCAATAGCCGCGCCAACGTGCTCGCCTATCGCACCTATATCCGCCCGCATCTCGACGAGACGACGCTGGCCTATTGGGAAGGCCGCGACATCATCGGTCGGCGGCGGATCAGCGGCTTCGCCAAGAACGTCTACAAGCGCGGCCTGCTCGGCAATTTCATCGGCGTGGCGCATCTGCTCGCGCGGTTGAACGGGGTGAACCCCAAGATCCTGCTCAAGGCGCAGTCGATCGAGGAACAGCGCGAGATTTTCGACCGCGAATTCGCGCCCTTCTTCGACAAGGGCTTCGTCAAGTGGATCACCGACCAGCCCGCCTCGCTGTTCGGCCTCGGCATTCCGCCCGCGCAATATGAAGCGCTGGCTGGCGACGAGAAAATGGCGGTGGTGCTGCGCGAACGGCTCGAAAAGCTCGCTTGCGATTTCGACATCAAGGACAATTATTTCGCGTGGCAGGCCTTTGGCCGCGGCTATGGCCAGGGGCCGTCGGCACCGTTGCCGCCCTATCTCCAGCGCGAGCATTATGCCGAGATCGTCGAGCGCGCGAGCCGGATCGAGGTGCGCCACACCAACTTCACCGATTATCTGCGCACGCACGGCGATGCCTCGCTCGACCGCTATATCCTGCTCGACGCGCAGGATTGGATGACCGACGAACAACTGACCGATCTGTGGAGCGAAATCACCCGCACCGCCAAGCCCGGCGCGCGCGTGCTGTTCCGCACGGCGGGCGAGCCGAGCATCCTGCCCGGTCGCGTGCCCGATGCGATCCTGGGCAAATGGACGTACCGCGCCGAGGAGTCGCTCGATTATACCAAGCGCGACCGCTCCTCGATTTACGGCGGCGTTCATCTCTACGTGCTCGGATGAACGCAGCCTCGATCGACACGGGCCATGCCGGACATATGGATGCGATCTATCGGTCGCAGCGCCATATCTATGATTTGACTCGCAAATATTATCTGCTCGGACGCGATGCGCTGATCGAAGGCATCGCCCCGCCGCCCGGCGGCAGCGTGCTGGAAATCGGCTGCGGCACTGGGCGCAACTTGATCGCGGCGGCCCGGCGTTGGCCCGATGCGCGCTTCTACGGCATCGATATTTCGGAAGCGATGCTGCAGACGGCGCGCGCCAAGGTCGCCAAGGCAGGCCTTTCCGACCGGATCGTGCTCGCGCAAGGCGATGCCACCGCCTTCAACGCCGAGACGCTGTTCGGCACCGCGACCTTCGACCGCATCTTCCAGAGCTATACGCTGTCGATGATCCCGGGCTGGCATGAAGCGATCCGCGAAGCCGCAGTCAAACTCGCCCCGGCAGGGCGCCTCGATGTGGTCGATTTCGGGCAGCAGGAGGGATTGCCGGGCGCGTTCAAGACGCTGCTGTTCGCGTGGCTGGCAAAGTTCGACGTGGCACCGCGTGCCGCCTTGCAGCCGGCCTTGATCGAAATTGCCAGCGAGATTGGCGGCACCCCGCAATTTAGCGCTTTATATCGCGGCTATGCCTGGTCGGGGCGCATCACCAGAGGTGCCGCCTGACACCGCCACCCCTGCCGCGCTGGCTGGGCCTGGCCGGGCTGCTGCCGCAAATCGCCGTCGCTGCCGTGGTGCTCAGTGGTGACACCGCGCATCGCTTCAATGCACTCGCGCTCGGCTATGCGTATGCAGCGATCATCCTCAGCTTTCTGGGTGGGATATGGTGGGGCATCGGTGCCAGCCACGCAAACCCGCCCGAATGGCTGTGGGTCGCTGCCGTCACGCCCTCGTTGATCGCCCTTGCGTCCGCTGTGCCATGGGCGCTGGGCGATCCGTGGCCGGGCCCGTCGCTGCTCGTTCTGGGCGTTGCGCTGATCGCAGCGCTCGCGGTCGATGTGGCGTTGAACCGGCGCAAGCTGACGCCGCCGTGGTGGATGAGCCTGCGCCTTCCGTTATCGCTCGGGCTCGGCGGGCTGACGCTCCTGCTCGGGCTGTTCTAAACGGCAGGCGGTGGCCGCGCGCACGGCAGCAGGCCCGCGCGCGGCACCGAAAATTAGTGGTGAAACACCAGCCACAGCAGCAGAATGACCGGGATGGGAACACCCAGCAGCCACAAGATACACCCTTTACCCATGATACCGTCTCCCTGATGTGGGGGGCGTAACGGGTCAGCGGCGTCGCGGTTCCCGGTCGGGCGTCAGGCCGCCTTGCGCAATTCCAGGCGGCTCCAGATTTCGACCAGCGCCCCGGTCAGCTCGCGCATCATCGCTTCGTCATGCGCGGGGCCGGGGGTGAAGCGCAGCCGCTCGGTGCCGCGCGGCACGGTTGGGTAATTGATCGGCTGCACATACACGCCATATTCGGCGAGCAGAATGTCGCTGATTTTCTTGGCCTTGACCGGATCGCCCACCATCAGCGGCACGATGTGCGTGGTCGAGTTCATCACCGGCAAACCGGCGTCTGCGAACAGCGTCTTCAGCATCGCGGCGGCGGCTTGCTGCCCGTCGCGCTCTACGCTCGATGCCTTCAAATGCCGCACGCTTGCCAGCGCACCCGCCACCAGCACCGGCGACAAGGAGGTGGTGAAGATGAAGCCCGGCGCATAGGAACGGATCACGTCGATGATCGTCTGGTCGGCGCTGATATAGCCGCCCATCACGCCGATCGCCTTGCCGAGCGTGCCCTCGATGATGGTCAGCCGATGCGCCACGCCATCGCGGTCCGAAATGCCGCCGCCGCGCGGGCCGTACATGCCCACCGCATGGACTTCGTCGAGATAGGTCAACGCATGATATGTATCGGCCAGATCGCAAATCTCCGCGATTGGCGACACGTCGCCATCCATCGAATAAACGCTTTCGAAGGCAATCAGCTTGGGTGCCGCCGGATCGGCCGCTGCGAGCAGTTGCTCGAGATGCGCCAGGTCGTTGTGACGGAAGACGTGCTTTTCGCAGCCCGAATTGCGGATGCCCGCGATCATCGAGGCATGGTTCAGTTCGTCCGAGAAGATGATGCAACCCGGCAGCACCTTGGCCAGCGTCGCCAGCGTCGCCTCATTCGAGACATAGCCGCTGGTGAACAGCAATGCGCCTTCCTTGCCATGCAGATCGGCCAGCTCGCCTTCCAGATCGACATGATAATGCGTGTTGCCGCCGATATTGCGCGTGCCGCCCGAACCGGCACCGACATCGTGCAGCGCAAATTCCATCGCCGCGATCACATCCGGATGCTGGCCCATCGCCAGATAATCGTTCGAACACCACACCGTGATCGGCTTGGGCCCGTTATGCCCGGCAAAACAGCGCGCATTGGGGAAGGCCCCTTTGTTGCGCAGGATGTCGATAAAGACGCGATAACGCCCTTCGACATGCAGGCGGTCGATCGCCTGCGCGAAAATCCGGGAGTAATCGACCCCGGGATGCGGTGAGTCTACGTCCATATCCGGCCCCTACGCCTGCATCCCGCCGATTTCCAGTGACTTTCCCCGATCTAAGTGATGTTACGTATCACTCACAGAGCATCAAGTCGCGTGAGGCCGAAACCGGCGAGCGCCGGGGCCAGCCGATCGATTCCGGCGTCGCGCGCGGTGAACACCGCCCGCCCCTCGCCCGGGCTATCCGGCCAGCTCTGCCCTTCGGTCAGATGCGCGATCCGCCGCGCGATTCCGGCACTGCCATCGACGAAGCGCACCGGATGCGGTGCCGCCGCCGCCAGTTCGTCCACGACCAGCGGAAAATGCGTGCAGGCATTGACGATCGTATCGATGCGCGCGCCGCCCTTTTGCCCGAACAACCCGTCCAGGATCGCGGCATAGCGCGCCGGATCGGTGGGTGCCCCGTGCAATTTGGCTTCGGCGAGTGCCACCAGTTCGGCCGAACCGTGGCGCAACACCGTGCAATCCCCGGCAAAGCGCGCGGCCAGATCATCGACATAAGGCTGACGCACCGTGGCGTCGGTGCCGAGCACGCCGATCACGCGCGTCCGGCTGAGCAGCGCGGCGGGCTTGATCGCGGGGACGGTGCCGACCACCGGCAGATCGAGCGCCTCGCGTACCGTGGCCAGCGCAATCGTCGAGGCTGTGTTGCACGCAATCACGATCAGGCGCGGCTGATAGCGTTCGGCGAGCCGCCCGAGCAAAGCGGGCACGCGCGCGGCGATCTCGCGCTCGGTCTTGGTGCCATAGGGAAAGCCCGCCGAATCCGCGACATAGACCACGGGCATCTGCGGCAGCAGCGCCCGCGCCGCGCCGAGCACCGACAAGCCGCCAACCCCGGAATCAAAAAACAACACGGGTCGCTGATCCATAACGCCCCCATAACGCGATCAGCGCATTTGACAAAACCGGCTTGATGGAGATTGTGGCGACGGGCCGTGTGCACGCTATGTTCACATCGACCAAAGGGGGATTTCACGTGCCGACCGACTATCTCTGGCAAGCACCAGCGGCGGCGCTGGTGCTCGGCTATCTGCTCGGGTCGATTCCGTTCGGGGTGCTGCTCACGCGCATGGCGGGCGCGGGCGACCTGCGCCAGATCGGGTCGGGCAATATCGGCGCGACCAACGTGCTGCGCACCGGGCGCAAGGGGCTGGCGGCGGCGACGCTGCTGCTCGATGCGGCGAAGGGCTTCGTCGCGGTGTGGATCGCCGATCACTATCTGGGCGAAACCGGTGTGGTTGCGGCGGCGGCGGTGTTCCTTGGCCACCTCTATCCGGTGTGGCTGCGCTTCCGTGGCGGCAAGGGCGTGGCCACGCTGCTCGGCGTGGTGCTGGCGCTGCATTGGCCAATTGGCCTGGTTTACGCGGTGGTGTGGATTGCGATGCTGGCGCTACTGCGCATTTCCTCGCTTGCCGGGATGACGGCGGCGGGGACCGCGCCACTCAGCGCGGCCTTTCTCGGTCGGTTCGACCTGGTTCTGCTGCTGCTCGCGCTCGCTTTGCTCGTGCTGTGGAAGCACCGCGAGAATATCGATCGCCTGATCAGCGGCACCGAACCGCGCGTCGGCCGGAAACATGGCTGAGGCGGCGGATCACGCGCGCCGGGCAATCGCCCGCTTGCGCCTGATCCGTACCGCGCAGATCGGCCCGGTCACCTACGCCCAATTGATCACGCGCTTCGGCAGCGCCGAGGCCGCGCTCGACGCCGTGCCGCAACTCGCCGCGCGCGGCGGCGGGAAGCCGCAAGTGCTGGCACCGGTCGCGCTGGCCGAGCGCGAACTGGCGCTGGTGGCGCGCCTCGGTGCGCGACACCTGTTCCTTGACGACCCCGATTATCCGGCCTTGCTCGCTGAACTCGACGATGCGCCACCGGCCCTGATCGTGCGCGGGCAGACCGATCTGCTCGCGCGGCTTTCGATTGCGATGGTCGGCGCGCGCAATGCTTCCGCAGCGGCGTGCCGCTTCGCGCGGCAGCTTGCCGCCGAGCTCGGGCGCGAGGAGGTGAGCGTCGTCTCAGGGTTGGCACGCGGCATCGACACCGCCGCGCATGTCGGATCGATCGAGGCGGGCACGATCGCCGTGATCGCGGGCGGCATCGACGTGGTCTATCCCCCCGAAAACGCCGCGCTGCAGGAGCGCATCGCGCAGGACGGCCTGCTGATCGCAGAGCAACCGCCTGGCACCGAGCCGCGCGCACGCCACTTTCCCTATCGCAACCGCATCATCGCCGGGCTATCGCTCGGCACCGTGGTGGTCGAGGCCGCGCCCAAATCGGGCTCGCTGATCACCGCGCGCCTTGCCGCCGAACTGGGCCGTGAGGTGATGGCGGTGCCAGGCAGCCCGCTCGATCCGCGCGCGCAAGGGTGCAACGGGCTGATCCGCGACGGCGCGACGCTGGTGCAATCCGCCGCCGATGTGCTGGAAACGGTGCGCCCGATCGACCAGCGCATGGTCCGCACCAGCCGCGACACCTTCCGCGCGCCTCCGCCCGAAGACGCGAGCGACGCCGAACGCCGCGACGTGCGCGATCTGCTGGGCCCGGTGCCGGTCGCAATCGACGAACTGATCCGGCAATCAGGCCATTCCCCCGCGATCGTGCAGACGGTGCTGCTCGAACTGGAACTGGCCGGGCGGCTGGAACGGCACGCCGGGGGCCGGGTGGCGTTGAGATGAACAGCAACTTGAGTTTCGCTATCCTGATAAAATCCTTAGTCGCGACGGCGCGGGACACGGCGGGGCTCGCGACCGCCGTCATCGGCACGCTGACGATCGGAAACGTGCTGCTCGATCGCTTCGCGTCCCCGCAAATGTCGATGCTGGTCGGCAATCTGGCGGTCTTCGCTGCGCAAGTCCTGGTAACCCGCCTGGCGACGCAGCGGTTTGTTACGGAGCCGCTCACGCCTCGCGTGGCAGGTTTTTTCCTGCTGGGTATCGTCGGCTCCATCGGCGTGCTTGCAGGATTGGCGCTCGCAATAGTGCCAGGCCTTTATTTGGCGGCACGTTGGTTGGTCGCCGGTCCCATCATGCTGGTCGAGCGCGACGGCGTAATAGCCGCGCTGCGGCGGAGCTGGAATATTACCGCACCGCTGGCGTGGTCGCTCTCCGGCCTGTTGCTCCTGTTTTGGACCCCAGTAGCGTTGACGTCCTTTGGCGCAGGTTTTTTGGCGGGGCTCCTCCGCGGGAATGAACACGATGCGATCGTCATCGGATCGTCGCTAGTGGCCTATTTCTCGATGTCCGCTGCATTGGTCGCGTCGTGGCTCGCCGCAGCGGCAACCTATGGTCTGCTTGGTCGTAAACTCGACACGCTCACCGACACTTTCGCGTAGTGGAAAGGTGTGCTTGACGAGCCGCCCCAGACCCCGCCACCCTCGCGCGTACACGTAAGGACCTCGATCACCCCATGCAGCTTGTCATCGTCGAATCGCCCGCCAAGGCGAAGACCATCGAGAAATATCTGGGCAGCGATTACCGCGTCCTCGCCTCCTACGGCCATGTCCGCGACTTGCCGCCCAAGGATGGCTCGGTCGATCCCGAGGACGGGTTCGCGATGGAATGGGAAAATTACGCCGACAAGGCCAAGCAGTTGAAGGCGATCACCGATCTCGCCAAGACCGCCGACCGCCTGATCCTCGCGACCGACCCTGACCGCGAGGGCGAGGCGATCAGCTGGCACGTGCAGGAAGTGCTGCGGGGCCGCAAGGCGCTGCCCAAGGACGTGCAGCGCGTCACCTTCAACGCCATCACCAAGGCGACGGTGACCGAGGCGATGCAGCATCCGCGCGAGCTCGATACCGATCTGATCGACGCCTATCGCGCGCGCCGTGCGCTCGACTATCTCGTCGGCTTCACGCTTTCCCCAGTGCTGTGGCGCAAGCTGCCCGGTGCCAAATCGGCGGGCCGTGTGCAGTCGGTCGCGCTGCGCCTGATCGTCAGCCGTGAGCGCGAGATCGAGGCCTTCCGCCCGCAGGAATATTGGTCGGTCGCCGCCGACATGGAGCATGACGGCACGCCGTTCCAGGCGCGGCTCGTCACCTTCGAGGGCAAGAAGCTCGATCGCCTGTCGATCAGCGAGGAAGGCACCGCCAAGCGCGCCAAGGCCGCGGTCGAAAGCGGGCTGTTCACCGTCCAGACCGTCGAGGTGAAGCCCGCGACGCGCAACCCGCCGCCGCCCTTCACCACCTCGACGCTGCAACAGGAGGCCTCGCGCAAGCTCGGCTTCTCCGCCGACCATACGATGCGGATCGCGCAGGGCCTCTATGAGGATGGCGCGATCACCTACATGCGTACCGACGGTGTGCAGATGGATTCGAGCGCGATCTCGGCCGCGCGCCATGCCGTCGCCGATCGCTATGATCCGAGCTACGTCCCCGACAAACCGCGCGTCTACCAGACCAAGGCTAAGAACGCGCAGGAAGCGCATGAGGCGATCCGCCCGACCGATTTCAGCAAGGACAAGGCTGGCGGCGGCGACCATGCGCGGCTGTACGATCTGATCTGGAAGCGCGCGCTCGCCAGCCAGATGGCCTCGGCCCGGCTGGAGCGCACCACGGTCGAGCTGGCCGACGGCACGGGCGACACGGCACTCCGCGCCACCGGCCAGGTGATGCTCTTCCCCGGCTATCTCGCGCTGTACGAGGAAGGGTCGGACGACACGCAGGATGAAGACGCCAAGCGCTTGCCGCGCCTGCGCGAGGGCGATGCCCCGGCCAAATTGGGCGTCACCGCCGAACAGCATTTCACCCAGCCGCCGCCGCGCTTTTCCGAAGCGTCGCTGGTCAAGCGGCTCGAAGAACTCGGCATTGGCCGCCCGTCGACCTATGCCTCGATCATCAAGACGCTGAAGGACCGCGCCTATGTCCGCGTCGAGAAGAACCGCTTCTTCGCCGAGGAATCGGGCCGGTTGGTGACGGCGTTCCTCGAACGCTTCTTCGAAAAATATGTCGGCTATGATTTTACCGCCGGGCTCGAGGACGAGCTTGACGAAGTGTCGGGCGGCCGCGCGCAGTGGCAAGCCGTGCTCGAAGCCTTTTGGAAGGACTTCAAGCCGCGCACGGCGCAAGTGATGGAGCAAAAGCCGTCCGAAGTGACCGCCGAGCTCGACAAATTCCTCGAACCCTATCTCTTCCCGGCCAAGGCCGATGGCAGCGATCCGCGGCTGTGCCCGCTGTGCCACAAGGGCCAGCTCGCTTTACGCGGCGGCAAGTTCGGCGCGTTCGTCGCCTGCTCCAATTACCCTGAGTGCAAATATACCCGCCGCTTCGGCCAGCCCGGCGGCGAAGGCGAGGCCGACGCCACGCCCGAAACGCTGGGCAATGATCCGGAAAGCGGCTTGCCGGTCGAGCGCAAGTCGGGGCGGTTCGGCCCCTATATCCAAATCGGCGAGGGCGAGACGCGCAAGATGGCGTCGATCCCGAAAGATATTGGCGAACTCGATCTCGAATGGGCGTTGAAACTGCTGTCGCTGCCGCGCACCATCGGCACGCACCCCGAAACCGGCGAGCCCATCACGGCGGCCATCGGTCGCTATGGCCCGTATCTAAAGCATGCCGGCAAATATGCGCGGCTTAGCTCGACGGCGGATGTGTTCGAAACGGGGATGAATGCAGCGGTGGTCAAACTCGCCGAAGCCGCCGCAGGTGCCGGGCGGCCGCAGCGGGGGGCCCAGGCCCCGCTGAAAGTGCTAGGGCTGCATCCGCGCACCGAGGCCGAGATCAAGCTGATGGAGGGCCGCTACGGGGCCTATGTCACCGATGGCACGACCAATGCGACCTTGCCCAAATCGATCGAGAAGGATGCGCTGACGCTCGAAGAGGCCGCGCAACTGATCGACGCACGCGCCGCCGCAGCACCACCCGCCAAGGGCAAGAAGAAGGCAGCGGCTAAAAAGCCCGCCGCAAAGAAACCGGCGGCCAAGAAACCGGCCGCAAAAAAGGCAGCGCCCAAAAAGGCGGTCGCCGCAGAGTAAGGATCAGGCGGCGCGGCGCTGGGTGGACACCAGGAACGCCCGCGCCGCCGCCTGGGCGGTGGCGATTTCGCGCGCGGTCATGTCCTCGGCAATGTCGCGGCGGCAATCCTTGGCGATCTCGCTCCCCGCGACCGCGGCCAGGTTGAACCATTTGTGCGCCTCGATCAGGTCGACGCCGATCCCGGCGGAACCACTCGAATAGACCATGCCAAGGTCGAAACACGCATCGGCGTCCCCGCGCGCCGCGTCGGCGATTCGGCTGTCGATCAGGAACTGCGCATTCTTCAGGCTGCTGCCCATGCTCTTAACCCCCGTTAACCATCCCTACCGGCAACACCTTGCCGGATTGGGGTCAACAAAAGGTTAACGGCCATTAGGCATGATCGGCGGGCGGAATCGCGAGGTTGTCGATCAGCCGGGTCGTGCCGATCCGCGCCGCTGCCAGCAAACGCCGCTCGCGGCTGGGGTCGGTCGCTGTGGCCAGCGTGGCGGCATCGACCAGTTCGACATAATCGACCGAGAATCCCGCAGTTACCAAGGCGTCGCGCGCAATTGCCAGCGCGCCTTCGGGATCATCGCCCCGCGCAATCGCCTTGGCCGCCACGCCGAGCGCGCGCGGCAAGGCCACCGCTGCCGCCCGCTGCGCCTCATCCAGATAGATGTTGCGTGACGACAGCGCGAGCCCGTCATCATCGCGCTGCGTCGGCACGCCCTGGATCTCGATCCCGAAATCGAGATCGGCAACCATCCGCCGAATCACCGCGAGCTGCTGAAAATCCTTTTCGCCGAACAAGGCGATGTCGGGCCGGACCTGGTTGAACAATTTCGCGACCACCGTCGCCACCCCGTCGAAATGGCCGGGCCGCGATGCGCCATCGAGCCCCTCGCTCACCCCCGCCACCGAAATCGTGGTGGCGAACGCGTCGGGATACATCACCTCGACCGGCGGCATCCACAACAGGTCACAGCCCGCCTCGGTCAACAGCCGCGCATCCGCCGTCTCGCGCCGGGGATAGCGCGACAAGTCCTCATTCGGGCCGAATTGCCGTGGGTTGACGAAGATCGACGCCACCACCTTGCGGCCCGGCCGCTTCGCCGCCTCGATCAACGCGAGGTGCCCGGAATGCAGCGCCCCCATCGTCGGCACGAGCGCAATGCTCGCGCCTCCGCTGCGGAAATCGGCGATCCCAGAACGGAGCGCTTCGAGGGAACGGATGGTTTGCACGGATGTGTGGCCTTCGGTAAGGACGGGCGCGCCTTCTATGAGGCGTGATCCAACCGGACAAGACGGGAAGCAAACACGTTGGCGACTGCTGCGCGAAAGCCACACACTATTGTCTTCGCCAATGAAAAGGGCGGCACAGGCAAGTCGACCACCGCGGTGCATGTCGCGATCGCGCTGGCGGCGCGCGGCGCGCAGGTGTCGGCGCTGGATCTCGACCATCGCCAGCGCACGATGGGGCGCTATTTCGACAATCGTACCGCGACGATCAAACGCACCGGTCGCGACTTGCCGATCCCGCGCCACATCACGCATGACGGCGAAAGCCTGGCACGCTTCACCGAAAGCTTCGACGCGCTGGCCGAGGGTGCGGATTTTCTGGTGATCGACACGCCCGGCCGCGATGATCGCTTCGCGCGCATGGCCGCCGCCCGCGCCGACACGCTGGTCACGCCGATGAACGACAGTTTCGTCGATTTCGATCTGATCGGCCAGGTCGATCCCGAAAGCTACAAGGTCACCCGCCCGAGCTTTTATGCCGAAATGATCTGGGAAGCGCGCAAGGCGCGCGCCAAGGCCGACGGCTCGACGATCGACTGGGTGGTGCTGCGCAACCGTGTCCAGCATATCGAGGCGCGCAACATGCGCCGCGTGTCCGAAGCGCTCGACCAGCTCGCCAAGCGCGTCGGCTTCCGCATCGTGCCGGGCCTGGGCGAACGCGTCATCTACCGCGAACTGTTCCCCAACGGCCTGACCATGCTCGATTCGGGCGAATTCGGTGCCATGGGGCTGGCGCACGTCGCCGCACGCCAGGAGTTGCGCGAGATGATGGGCGCGCTTGCGCTGCCGGAACCGGTCCCGCCGCTGTTCGCATAATGGGCAAGCTTCTTTTCTTTGCGGCGGTCCTGCTCGGTGGCTGGTGGCTGCTGCGCGCGCGACCGAAACCGACGCTGCGGCTCGACGAAGCCGAAGCGCGCGCCGTGCTCGGGGTGGCGGCCGATGCCGATGCGGCGGCGATTCGCGCGGCGCATCGGCGCTTGGTCGGCGCGGTCCATCCCGACCGAGGGGGCTCGGCCGATCTCACCCGCCGGATCAACGCCGCGCGCGATCTGCTGCTCCGACCCTAGACATTGAACTTTCGCGGGTTTCACCGATTAGGCACGCATCCAACCAACAGGAGCTACCATGACGCACCGTTTCGACCCGACGTCCCTGCGCGAATATGACATCCGCGGCATCGTCGGAAAGACGCTCGGCACCGCCGACGCCGACGCGATCGGTCGCGGTTTCGGCACGCGCGTGCGCCGCGCCGGCGGCACCCGCGTCGCGGTCGGCTATGACGGTCGTTTGTCCTCGCCCGAGCTTGAAGCGGCTTTGGTCGGCGGCCTCACCGCCGTCGGCGTGAATGTCGTGCGGATCGGCATGGGGCCGACGCCGATGCTCTATTATGCCGAGGCCACCCTAGAAGTGGATGGCGGCATCGAGATAACCGGCAGCCACAATCCCGCCGAGTATAATGGCTTCAAGATGGTGCTGCAGCACAAGCCGTTTTTCGGCGCGGACATTCAGGACCTTGGCCGCATGGCGACGGAGGGCGATTGGGATGTCGTCGCCGATGAAGCCGACCGTGGCACCGTCTCCACCGCCGACATCGAGGACGATTATGTCGGTCGCCTCGTCGCGGGCTATGCCGGGGGCAGCTACAAGATCGGCTGGGACGCGGGCAATGGCGTGTCGGGCCCGATCATCGAGAAGCTGGTCAAGCTCCTGCCGGGTGAGCATCATTTGCTGTTCACCGATGTCGACGGCAATTTTCCCAACCATCATCCCGATCCTACCGATGAAAAGAACCTGACCGACCTGAAGCGGCTCGTCGCCGAGAAGCAGCTCGATTTCGGACTGGCTTTCGATGGCGATGGCGACCGTATCGGCGCGATCGATGGGCAAGGCCGCGTGATCTGGGGCGACCAGATTCTGTCCATTTTGGCGGAACCTGTGCTGAAGGAACTGCCCGGTGCGACGATCATAGCCGATGTGAAGGCCTCGCAAATGCTGTTCGACCGCGTGAGCGAGCTCGGCGGCAAGCCGCTGATGTGGAAGACCGGCCACAGCCTGATCAAGATGAAGATGAAGGAAACCGACAGCCCGCTGGCGGGCGAGATGAGCGGCCACATCTTCTTCGCGCACGAATTTTACGGTTTCGACGACGCGCATTATGCCGCCGTCCGGCTGATCCGCGCGGCACATATGATCGGCACGTCGATCACCGATTTGCGCGGCGCGATGCCGGCCTTGGTCAACACCCCCGAAATGCGCTTCCAGGTCGATGAAAGCCGCAAGTTCGCGGTGGTCGAGGAAGTGCTCGACCGGCTCGAAGCGGCTGGTGCCGACGTCAACCGCACCGATGGTGCCCGCGTCAACACGCCCGACGGCTGGTGGTTGCTGCGCGCCTCCAACACCCAGGACGTGCTCGTCGCCCGCGCCGAGGCGAAGGATCAGGCAGGGCTCGATCGGTTGCTCGGGATGATTGACGACCAGCTTGCGTTGAGCGGCCTCGTCCGTGGGGAGCAGGCGGCGCACTGAGGAGGCTGGTTCGCGCAGAGGCGCGGAGGACGCAGAGAAGAAGGGTTTTCACGCGGAGGCGCGAAGCCACGAAGATCGATTTTCCGCGAAGCGGTTTATCACCCCAGTGTCCAGCGCGCGCCGCCAGACACGGGGCACCCTCGCGCCTTCGCGTGAAAAATCCTTCTTCTCCTTCTCCGCGTCCTCTGCGCCTCCGCGCGAACAAACCCGTCTTCTTTGCTCGCAATCCGCAGCAGAACACGCCACCTAGTCCCAATGCCCCCGCCCCCACCCCAGATCATCCGCGTCATCGACCTTGAGACCACAGGCGAGGCCCCGCCCGTCCACGGCGTGTGCGAAATCGGCTGGCAGGACGTGGCGCTGGGTGCCGATGGCCGGTGGGAGATCCAAGGCGAGGGCGGCGCGCGGCTGGTCAATCCCGGTCGCCCGATCCCGCCGCTCACCCAGACGATCCACCATATCCTCGACGAACAGGTCGCCGATGCGCCGTTCTGGCATGATGTCGCGCGCGCGGTGCTCGATCCCTATCCCAAGCGCGTCGCGCTCGCCGCGCATCGCTCGATCTATGAAGAGAAATTCTGCAGCCCGGCGCTGACGCGCAATGCGCCGTGGATCTGCACCTGGAAATGCGCGCTGCGGCTATGGCCCGACAGCCCGACCTTCTCCAACCAGATGCTGCGCTACTGGCGCAAGCCCGAGGGGCTGATCCACGAACGTGGCCTGCCCGCGCACCGCGCCTTTCCCGATGCCTATGTCACCGCCTTCCACTTGCGCGACATGCTGAACGCGGTCGGCATCGACCAGTTGCTCGCCTGGTCGAGCCTGCCCGGTTTGCTGCCGCGCGTGCGTCAGGGTCCAGATCGCGGTAAGGAATGGAGCGAGGCGAGCGATGAAACCATCGCCACCATGCTCGAAGACCGCGACGACGATGTCCGCTTCACCGCCGAAACCGAGCGCGCGCGCCGCCGCGCGGCCTGACCGCTTGATCTAAGTCAACACGCAGTCACTGGTATTCCCGGCACCGCGTGCTTAGGGCAGCCGCTATGTTCGAACGCATCGTGCTGGGATTTGGTGTTAGCGAAGGGCGCATGCAGCGCTTTTTGCTGGCCTGCATGGGGCTGGGCTTCGCGGCGCTGGTTGCAGTGGGCATTGCGGCGGGCTGGTCGACCGCGCGCAACGAAGGCCATACGCGCGATGTCAACCACACCTATGAAGTCGAACTCGCGATCGACCGTGCGCGCATCCTGATTGAACAAAGCGAAACCTCGCGCCGCGGCTTCGTGCTGACGGGCGAGCACGTGTATCTCGACACCTATCGCACCAGCATGGTGGCCTTGCCCACGCTGTTGACGCGGATCGCGACGCTGACGCGCGACAATCCCCGCCAGCAACGCACGATCGCGAGCTTACGTCAGATGATCGCTGAGCTGGCGGAACAGCGCGAGCGCACGATTGCGGTAACGCTGCGGGGTGACCAGGTCGCTGCGCGAACGCTGTTCAGGGAAGAAACCAGCGCACGCCGGATGCGCGCCGTTCGAAAACTGGCGGATGCCATGGTCGCCGAGGAGCAACGCTTGCTCGCCATCCGCGATGCCGAGCAGCAGGCCAGCGTCCGCGTCTTTTATGCGACGCTCGCGCTCGCCGGGCTGTTGCTGGTGCTGGTCGCCTTGGTCTCGCTGCTGACCGTACGACGCTACACCCGCGATCTCGCCGCGTCGCGCGACAGCTTGCGCGATTTCGCCGATACGCTGGAGGATCTGGTCAACGAACGCACCGCCGACCTGACTCGCGCCAATGACGAGATTCAGCGTTTCGCCTATATCGTCAGCCACGATCTGCGCAGCCCGCTGGTCAATGTGATGGGCTTTACCGCCGAACTGGAAAGCGCAACCGCCACAATCGGCGCATTGATCGATCGCGCCGAGGCGCGCGCGCCCGACATCGTCACGCCGGACGACCGCCTCGCCGCGCGCGAGGATTTGCCCGAGGCGATCAAGTTCATCCGCACCTCGACGCAGAAAATGGACCGGCTGATCAACGCCATCCTGAAATTGTCGCGCGAAGGGCGGCGCGTCATCGCGCCCGAGCCGCTCGACCTCGACACGATGGTCGATACGATCGGCGCGAGCCTGACCCAGCAACTCGACCATCGCGGCGCGACGCTCACGATCGCGCGCCCGCTCCCAGCGATCGTCAGCGACCGCCTTGCGATCGAGCAGATCCTGTCTAACCTGATCGAAAACGCGGTGAAATATCTCAGCCCCGATCGTGCGGGGCAGATCACGGTGCGCGGTCGGCGCGAGGGGCAGCGCGTTACGATCGAAGTCGAGGACAATGGCCGCGGCATCGCCGCCAGCGATCATCAACGCGTGTTCGACCTGTTCCGCCGCTCGGGCAACCAGGACCAACCGGGCGAAGGAATCGGTCTGGCCCATGTCCGTGCCTTGGCGTATCGCTTGGGCGGCGTGATCGAAATGGCGTCGGAACTGGGCAAAGGCACCACCTTCCGGCTCAACCTGCCGACCAAGCTCGACACGACCAACGCCGATACGCGGGAAAGCGGAACATGAACGACCACCAGAGCGTCAGCATCATCATGATCGAGGATGATGAAGGCCATGCGCGCCTGATCGAAAAGAACATCCGCCGCGCGGGCATCCTCAACCACATCACCCATTTCACCGACGGCACCACCGCGCTCGACTATCTGTTCAACGCCGCCGCCGGACCGCAGCGCAACGGCCCGGCGCTGGTGCTGCTCGATCTCAACCTGCCCGATATGAGCGGGACCGATATTCTGGCCAAGATCAAGGCCGCCGACGGCCCGCTGCGCCGCACGCCCGTCGTGGTGCTGACGACCACCGACGACAAGGTCGAGATTCAGCGCTGCTACGATCTTGGTTGCAACGTCTACATCACCAAACCGGTCAATTACGAAAGCTTCGCCCAGGCGATCCGCCAGCTTGGCTTGTTCCTGTCGGTGATTCAGGTCCCCGAGACCGAGGGGTGAACCGAACCGCCCCACCTGCGGTCCTGTATATCGATGACGATGCGGGGTTGCGGCGGCTCGCCGCCCGCACGCTCGCGCGGCACGGCTATGCGGTGACCGTTGCCGAAGGCGGTGCAGAGGGCGTCGCGCTGGCGCGCAGCCAGCCCTTCGACCTGATCGCCGTCGACCATTATATGCCCGGCATGGACGGGCTGGAAACGCTCGAGCAGCTCCACACGCTGCCGGTGATGCCGCCGGTGGTCTATGTCACCGGTTCCGAGGAAGGCCGCATCGCGGTTGCCGCGCTAAAGGCCGGGGCCGCCGATTATGTGGTGAAGACCGTCGGCGTCGATTTCTTCGATCTGCTCGCCAGCGCCTTCGCGCAGGTGCTCGAACGCGCGGCGCTCGAGCGTGGCAAGGCCGCCGCCGAAGACCAATTGCGCGCCAGCAACGCCCGGCTTGAAGCGCTGCTGCGCGAGGTCAACCACCGTGTCGCCAACAGCCTGCAACTCGTCTCGGCGATGGTGCGGATGCAGGCGACCGCGCTCGACGATGACAATGCCCGACTCGCGCTGGAAGACACGCAGCGCCGCATCACCGCAATCGCGCAAGTGCATCGCCGCCTCTATACCAGCAACGATGTCGAGCAGGTCGACATGCGCGAATATCTCGGTGCGCTGGTCGATGAACTGGGCGAGACCTGGTCGACCCCGGCCGCGCCGCGCACGCTACGCCTCGCCGCCGAGCCGATCCGCCTGTCGACCGATCGCGCGGTGTCGCTCGGCGTGATCGTCACCGAACTCGTCAGCAACGCCTGCAAATATGCCTATCCCACCAATGGCGGCGAAGTGCGCGTCTCGCTCCACGGCGATGGCGATGCGCATTTCCGGCTGGAGGTCGAAGATGACGGCATCGGCATGGTCGCCGACGCCGCGCCGCGCGGCACCGGCGTCGGCACCAAACTGATCCGCGCGATGGCGCAGAGCCTGCAGACCATCATCGAATATGACACCAGCGCGCGCAGCGGCGTCCGCGCGACGCTGCGCGCCGCGCTCGACTGAGGTCGCTCAGCGCCGCTTACGGAATTTGTAGACGAACTGGTCGGTATGGCCGCGAATGGCGGGGTCAAAGACATTGCCGCTATGGTCGTCGGCGGGGTTGCGCAACACGTCGCTTTCACCGACGAATTCGAAACCGGCCTTGACAACTTCGGCCTTTACCGCAGCAGGGTCGATCCGGTGTTTGGTGGACGTGCCAGTGATGCCCGTGCCCGCCGCGTCGGCATGGTCGATCACGATATAGCTGCCACCCGGCTTCAGCGCTTTCAGCACTTCGGCATTAAACTGGTCGAGCGCGGCTTCGCCGCCATTATTGGCGATGTCGTGATAATTCTGGACTGTCCACACAAGGTCCACGGGTTCCGAGGCCGCGACAATCCCCGACGTCAGCACCTTCGCGGTGAGGTTGGGCAGATGGCGCGCGTCGAGCGCCGCTTCCGCCTTGGCGGCACGGTCTGCGGCCGCCGCCGGCCAAATGGCATAGACATGCCCGGCCTTGCCAACGACGCCTGTGAAGATGCGCGTCCAATAACCGCCACCAGGCAGGAAATCGATCACCTCGTCGCCCGGTCCGACGCCAGAAAAGGCCAGCACCTCGGCGGCCTTGCGCCGCGCGTCATCGCCCGCCTGATCGGCGCGCTCGGCATTGGCGAGCCCGGCGGCGACGGCCCGTTGCGTCTCTTTCGGCGAATGCTTGGAGGCGGGCTCAACCGCTGCCACTGCGGCCGTGGCAACCAGCGCCGTCATCGCCAACCCTGTCAAAACACCGCGCATGCTGTTTCCCCTCACCGTTTGCGCAAAGCTACGCCAACAGCCCACCCCGAGTCACGCGAAAGCGCGGTGCCGCGCTTACTCCGGACCGTCCCGGTCGGTGACGACACCGGACCAGCCGCCGCCCATCGCCTGATAGAGCTGGACGCGCGCCGCCAACGCATCGCTGCGCGTCTGGATCAGCGCCAATTGCGCGCCGAGCAACCCGCGTTGCGCATCGAGCTGTTCGAGATAGGGGGAATAGCCTTCGCGGTAGCGATTCGTCGCCAAGCGCAACCCCTCGGCGAGCGCAGCGCGTTGCCGCTCGCCCAGCGCGACTTGCTCGTCGAGCCGTCGTACCGCCGCTAGCGCATCCTCGACATCGCGAAACGCCGCCAAAGCGACGCGACGATACGCGAACGCCGCCTGATCGCGCTGCGCACCCGCCGCATCAGCCTGCGCCGTCAAGCGCCCGCCCTGGAAGAGCGGGGCAAGGATGCTCCCCCCCGCCGACCAGACCGTGATCGGATTGGCGAGCAGCGTCGAGAACACCACCCCCGCCGACCCGCTCAGCCGCAATTGCGGCAGAAACCGCTTGCGCGCCGCCGCCAGCGAACTGTCGCTCGCGGCGAGTTGATATTCGGCCTGCGCGACATCGGGGCGGCGGCGCAGCAGCTCCGAAGGGAGACCATCGGGCACTGGCGGTGCCGCCAGTCGATCGAGCGCCGCGCCACGCGCGGTCGCCGCCGGCAGCGCGCCGGTCAGCACGCTCAGCGCATCCTCGGCGCGCGCAATCGCCAACTGGATTTGCGGCACGATCTGCGCGGTCGCGTCATATTCAGCCTGCGCCTGTTGCAGCTCGAGCTTCGGCGAATAGCCGTGATCGACCCGCGACCGCGCGATCCGCAGCGATTCCGCGCGCGCCGCCAGGGTCGATCGCGCGACCTCGAGGCGGGCATCGAGCCCGCGTAGCGTGAGATATCCGCTGGCCGTCGCCCCCGCTATCGACAGCCGCACCGCATCACGCGCCGCCGCGCTCGCCAGATAGGCATCGCGCGCGGCCGAGCGCTGATCGGCCAACCGCCCGAACAGATCGACCTCATAGGCCGCCTGCACCTTCGGTTCCCCGGCGGTCTGCTTCTCCGGCTGGCCAAACGCATCGACCTCGCGCGTGCGCGCACCGCTGAGACTGGCATCGAGCGTCGGCAGCACCTGTGACCGGGCGACCGCGACATTGGCGCGCGCCTCGCGCACGCGCGCCACCGCAACGCCGATGTCGGGATTGTTGGCCAGCGCGCGCTCGACCAGATCGGTCAGCACCGGATCGCCAAAACCCTGCCACCATGCCCGATCGAGCGGCGCGACCGCATCCGTCTCGGTGCGCCACGCCGGTGCCGGGGCAAGCGGTGCCACCGCCGCCGTCTTCACCGTCGGCCCGGCACAGGCCGAGAGCGACAGGGCGAGCAAAACGACCGCGCGGCGGCTCATCGCCGGGGCGTCCCGTCGGTATCGATGCTGACCACCACCGACATGCCCGGCCGCAACCGCGCCGCCAGCGCCTGCCCCGGATCGATCGCCACGCGCACCGCAATCCGCTGCGCCACCTTGACGAAATTGCCGGTGGCATTGTCGGGCTTCAACACCGAAAATTCCGATCCTGCCGCCGGGGACAGGCTTTCGACATGGCCGGTAAGGCTCGCATTGCCCAGCGCATCGACGCGGAATGTGGCGCGTTGGCCGGGCACCATGCGATGCGTCTGCGCTTCCTTGAAATTGGCGACGACCCATACGCTGTGCGGCACCAGGAACAGCAATTGCGTGCCCGCGGTGACATAGGCACCCTGCCGCACGCCGATTTCGGACACTTGCCCGTCGGTCGGCGCGCGGATGATGGTGTTGTCGAGATCGATCTGCGCGAGCCGCAATTGCGCCTTGGCGGCATCGACGGCGGCTTCCAGCCCGCTCCGCCCGACCGCTACCGTGCGGACATCCTGCGTACCGATCGCCCGACCGGCCTGCGCCTGCTGCACCGCTGCGCGCGCCGCCAGCAGGGTCGCGCGGGTCTGGTCGAACTCACGGGTCGAGATCGATCCGTCGGCGACCAGCGCCTGCGCGCGCTTCATGTCGGCCTCGGCGCGCGTCAATTGCGCCTTGGCATTCTCGATCCCGGCGTCCTGGCTCAGGATCGCGACTTCGCGCGACCGCCGCGCTTGCGCGGAATTGGCCAGCGCCGCTTCCTGCGCCGCGACATTGGCCTGCGCCTGCGCCACGCGCGCGCGGTAAATGCGCTCGTCGATCGTTGCCAGCACTTGCCCCGCTTTCACCTCGGCGAAATCCTGCACCGGCACGCTCATCACATAGCCGCTCACCTGCGGGCTGATGATCGTCACGCGGCCGCGCACATAGGCGTTGTCGGTCTCCTCGGCCCAGCCCGCAAACGGCGGCAATTGCCATGCATAGAGGATGATGACGATCGCCAGCACCGCCAGCGCCACGATGGTGATGGTCGCCGGGCGCGATTTGACCGGCGGGGCCCAGCCGCGCGGGGCCGCGACTTGCGGATCGGGGGTGGCGGGGGTCGGTGTCGGTGGTGGAGTGTCGCTCATCTCATTGCCCCTGGTGACCCTGAGCTGCCTGGATCTGTCTTTGTTGCAACAGCAGAATCGGTGATATCTCGCCGCGCCGCCGGATCGACCAGCGGATCGCATAACCCCACACCGCCGTCAGCGCGGCCAGCACGCCGACCAGCAGGAAAACGTCGTTAAACGCCAGGATATTGGCTTCGCGCGCCACCTGTTGCGCCAGCAGCGCGGCCCCTTCGGCGCTGCGCAAGGCCGGGTCGCCAACCACCCCGGCAACCCGCCCGGCCCCGGCGCGCAGCCGCGCCGCAACCAGCGGGTCGGTCGCCACGATATGCTGCACCAGCGTGTTCGAATGAAATTTCTCGCGTATCACCTGAAAGGTCGACAGCAATGCCGTGCCGACCAGCCCGCCGACGCTCTGGCTAAGGCTGAACAGCACGACGAAGCTGACGAAATTGCGTCCCCCGGCGAGCAAGGTGCGCGCGATCCCGATCACCATCGCTTGCCCGAGGAACAGCAGCGAGGCGAAGCCGATCATCGCCTGGCTGAGATACAGGTTGCTCGGTCGAGTCAGGTTGGTCGCATCCGAATCCATGAACGCCGCGATCGCCACCAGCACGACCGCAATCGTGATCGGCCGCGTAACGTTGTGCGGATCGAACGTGAACACCGCCACCGCCAACCCGGCGATCGACGCGACCACGACGATCAGATTGAGCGTCACCATCTGGTCGTTGATCAGCCCGACCGCGTTGAGCAGCCCGACCGACCCGAACGCCTGTTCGGACAGCAATACGCGCACCGAGGCCGCAATCGCCATCAGCCGCAGCATCTCGCGCGTGCCGAGCCAGCGCGTGTTGATCAGCGGGCTGGCGCGGTGGTGTTCGACGATCAGCGCCGCCGCGACCAGCGCGACGCTCGCCGCCAGCGCCCAGCCCATCCAGGCGCGCTCGGTCCACCATTCGATCCGCCCCTCGGACAGCACCGCGATCAGCAACCACAATCCGGGAGCCAGCAAGGCGAAGGTGAGGAAGTCGAGCGGCTCGAACGCCTTGCTGCGTTCGCTCGGCGGCAAGGGCAGCGCCATCACCGCCGCCAGCGTGGCCAGTGCGAGCGCCAGTTCGAACCAATACAAATGGTGCCAATCGCCCGATTCGAGCAATCGCGGCGACAGCGCGCGCGCCAGCGGCATCGCCAGTTGCGGGATGCTGATGCCCATCATCACCCCGGTCAGGCGGCGTGCAGCGGGCATCGATTGCATCAGATATAGCAGCGTCAGCGTCGACAGGCCGCTCGCCGCAATCCCGCTCATCGCGCGCACCGCAACCGAGGTCCAGAAACCATGGACGAACAAATGCATCAGCGTGGTCGCGGCATAGGCCAGCAGCATGTAGCGAATGAACGGCTGCAGGCCGAATTGCTGGCGATATTTCACCAGCAGCAAATTCGCGGTGACGTTGGTCATGTAATAGGCCGCCGTCAGCCACGCGCTCTCATTGGTGTTGAGCCCGAGCGTGCCTTGCGCGAAGTTGAGGTTGACCTGGACCAGCGCATTGCCAAGCCCGCCGGTAATGCCGATCAGGCACCCGACCGCGAAATAGCCGATATGGCGCGACAGCGGATGTTCCGGATTGGCGGGCGAGCCGGGCAACGTCGGGCGCTCATTGGGTTTGAAGACGTATTCCGCCACGTCTCGTCTTGCTCCCTGCCCGATCGCTCGCCCAAACACCCGCCGCACGGCGCGGGTTCCGCCTCTCAAACGTCCAGATTGGCGACGCTCAGCGCGTTCTCCTGGATGAATTCGCGCCGCGGCTCGACCACATCGCCCATCAGCCGCGTGAAGATCTCGTCGGCGACATCGGCCTGTTCGATCTCGACGCGGAGCATCGAGCGGTTCTGCGGGTCGAGCGTGGTTTCCCACAATTGCTCGGCATTCATTTCGCCCAGGCCCTTATAGCGCTGGATCGCGAGGCCCTTGCGCCCCGCCGCCAGAATCGCCTCGAGCAATTGCGAGGGCCGCGCGACCATCGTGCTGCCCTTCGCCGGGGCGACCGTTGCCTGCGCTACGGGTTCCTCGTCGGCCGCATCCGCTGCGGCATCGGCTTCGGCCTGGACCGCCGCTGCGGCCTTGCTCGACACGATCCGCGCGGTCTGTTCGTACGCCTCTTGCTGCTCGACCGCGAGCGCATGGAGCTTGCGCGCCTCGGCCGAGCCCAGGAACGCGCCCTCGATCGTGTGGCGATCGGTCACGCCGCGCCACACGCGCTCGACATGGAAGCCGCTATCGTCGGCCAGCCGCGCCGACCAGCGCGCCTCGGGGTCACCGGCGTCAAGCCCGCGCACCACTTGCACGACCACCGCACGCCGCGCCTCGGGGTCGAGCGCCGGATCGAGCGCACCGCCCATCGCCAGCGCCTCGACGATCGTCGGCTCATAGCGCCGCGGCACATAGCGCATCAGCGTGCGCATCCGCCGCGCATGGTCGACGAGCGAGCGCAGATCGGCCCCCGAGCGCGATCCGCCAGCGCCTTCCAGCACCGTGCTCGCCACGCCATTCTCGACCAGATAGTCGTCGAGCGCGTTATCGTCCTTGAGATAGACCTCGGAGCGCCCGCGCGTCGCCTTATACAGCGGCGGCTGCGCGATATAGAGGTGCCCGTTGGTGATGATGTCGGGCATCTGGCGATAGAAGAAGGTCAGCAACAGCGTGCGGATATGCGCGCCGTCCACGTCTGCGTCGGTCATGATGACGATCTTGTGGTAGCGCAGCTTTTCCACATTGAAATCGTCGCGGCCGATGCCGGTGCCCATCGCCTGGATCAGCGTGCCGATTTCCTTGGACGACAGCATCCGGTCGAAGCGCGCGCGCTCGACGTTCAGGATCTTGCCGCGCAAGGGGAGGATCGCCTGGAAATGCCGGTCGCGGCCCTGCTTGGCCGAACCGCCAGCCGAATCGCCCTCGACCAGGAACAGTTCGGACTTGGCCGGATCGCGCTCCTGGCAATCCGCCAGCTTGCCCGGCAGCGAGGCGATGTCCATCACGCCCTTGCGCCGCGTCAGCTCGCGCGCCTTTTTGGCGGCTTCGCGGGCGGCGGCAGCATCGATGATCTTGGCGACGATCGCCTTGCCATGCGCCGGATTCTCCTCGAGCCATTCGGCGAGCTTGTCCGCCATCAGGCTTTCGAGCGGCTGGCGCACTTCGGACGAGACGAGCTTGTCCTTGGTCTGGCTGCTGAACTTCGGGTCGGGCAGCTTGACCGAGACGATCGCGGTCAGCCCCTCGCGCATGTCGTCGCCGGTCAGCGTGACCTTCTCCTTCTTCAGGAGCCCCGACTTCTCGGCATAATTGTTGAGCGTGCGCGTCATCGCCGCGCGGAACGCCGCCATGTGCGTACCGCCGTCGCGCTGCGGGATGTTGTTGGTGAAGGCGAGGACGTTCTCGTAATAGGAGTCATTCCACTCCAGCGCGACGTCGATCGTCACGTCATCGCGCGTGCCCGCGATCGCAACCGGCTCGGGCATCAGCGGGATTTTGTTGCGATCGAGATATTTCACGAACGCAGCGATGCCGCCCTCATAATAGAGCTCGACCGTCTTCACCTCTTCGTGGCGCGCATCGTTGAGATACAGCCGCACGCCCGAATTGAGGAACGCCAGCTCGCGATAGCGATGCTCGAGCTTGTCGAAATCGAATTCGGTGATCTTGAAGGTGGCCGGGCTCGGGAAGAAGGTGACGCGCGTGCCCTTGCGCCCCGGCGCGGGACCGACGACCTTGAGCGGCGCCACCGCATCGCCGAACGCGAAGCGCATATAATGCTCCTGCCCGTCGCGCCAGATCGTCAGATCGAGCCATTCGGACAGCGCGTTGACCACCGACACGCCGACGCCGTGCAGACCGCCCGACACCTTATAGGCATTGTCGTCGGACGTGTTCTCGAACTTACCGCCCGCATGGAGCTGGGTCATGATGACCTCGGCCGCCGAAACGCCTTCCTCGGTGTGGATGCCGGTCGGAATGCCGCGGCCATTGTCCTCGACCGACACCGATCCATCGGCGTTCAGCGTAATGTCGATCCGGTCGCAATGCCCGGCCAGAGCCTCGTCGATCGCATTGTCCGACACCTCGAACACCATGTGGTGGAGGCCGGAGCCATCGTCGGTATCGCCGATATACATGCCGGGGCGTTTGCGCACCGCGTCAAGGCCTTTGAGCACCTTGATCGAGTCCGCGCCATAATCGTTGGTATTGGGGTCTTCTGCCATGCCAAGCCTATAGGGTCGCGGGCACGAAAACGGAAGCAAAATGGCGTTTCCCGGCCCGGGACGCGCAGAGCCCCGGGCCGGATACGGCTATTTTTCGGTGATGAACGGCAATTGCCCGCTCCCGGCGCTATAGGTCGGCAGCTTGCCGTCCCATTTCTCGATCGCGCGCTGGCGCAGGATCGCGGGGTTGGCGCGCAGCGCATCGCCTTCGATCTGCGACGCCTTGGCCTTGCCCTCGGCATCGGCAATGCGCGCATCGGCATTGGCCTTGACCGTTGCCACGTTGGCCTGCGCCGCAAGCGCGGCCTGTTCATTGGCGATCTTGGTGTTGATCTGGCTCAGCACCTGGTCGGGCACGCGGATGTTCGACGCCCAATAGAGCTGTTCGACATGCAGCCCGACCGGCTCGAAATAGCGCGCGACATCGCGTTGCACTGCCGACAGCAACGCCGCCTTCTTGGGCCCGTAAATCTCCTCGATCCCCAGCCCCGCCGCTTCCTCGTTCAGCGCGCTGCGCACCGCATTGCGCAGCGGCCCGGCGACGATCCCGGCCATGTCGATCCGGTATTTCTGGAACAGGATCGGCGCCTTCACCGGATCGACGCGATACGCGACCGACACGTCTGCTGACAGGTTGAGCCCGTTGCGATCCTGAAACGGAAATTCCTCATCGCTCTGGCTCTGCTCGGTCGAGGATTTGGTCCAGGCATAAGTCGAGGTGTAGATCGGATATTCATAAATGTTGGTGCCGACCGGCGTGAAATACCAGCCCACGCCCAGCGCATGGTCGGACACGCCCGCCGAGCTGCCGAAATTGCTCACCTTGATGCCGACATGCCCCGGCTCGACCCGGCTGCACGAACTCATCGGCACGATCGCAATCAGCGGAATCAGCAGCAGCGGCACGAAACGAACGAACTTAGTCATGGTCCTTGTCCAGCAAGAGGAGAGTGAATTCGCGCGTCAGCGCGGTGACCGACAGGAAGCCTGCCACCACAGCGACGAGCGCGATCACCGCGGCCGCGGCATCCGCCGCGTCGCTATGCGAATTGAACAGCGTCGGGATGACGAACGCGAAACAGGCAAGCTCGCACACGAGCAGCCCTGCGCAGCGCAAGCCGAAGCCGACGAGCCACAGATCCAGCGATTTCATGAAAGAGCTTTGCCCCGGAACGCCCCCGATAGGATGCCGGGGCCGCAGCGCTTCATCGGAAGCGCGAGGGGGAATATCTGCCTGTTACGGGTGCGACACAATGGCAATCGGGATGCACGGCGTGCAATCGTGGATGCGGGGCGCGCAGGGTGTCAACGCGCGCACTAAAGGCAATAGTTCAAATATTTAGTAGAGACCTCGTCCGATCCGCTGCTATGGTCGGCGATAATATGGTCTGGGGGCAGGCCGCAAATTTGGGGGTATGAATGCGAAACCGTGGAACGTGGCTGTGCTCGGTTGCGATTCTCTGCCTGTCTGGATGCGGCGGCAGCGACGGCGGTCCGCAAAGCGCCGGAAGTACACCCGCTGCGCCTGCCCCACCGCCAACCAATGCGTCGCTTACGAATCTTCAATACAGTCAGTCCTTCGTGAATGACGCCGCATCGGCAACGGTCGCGCTCGATCTCACGACAAAAACCGGACTGTCGGGCAGCAGCAGCGGCAGCACGCTGACGATCAGTTACGACGCCAAAAGCCAAGGCTATACGGTTTCGGTGGACGGCCGCAGCCAGACCTTCACGCCAGCGGATATTAAGGCCGATTCCACCAACGCCCAGACCGAAACCCTGTATCAGAAGACCGACGGCACCAACCGCGATTATCTGACGCTGGTGAAGGTCCCCTTCACCAGCACTCAGGCCACACAATATGTCGGTTTGGGCTTCTGGCAGCGCAATGTCGTGACCGGCACGCGCCAGGACACAAATTACGCGACCTTCACTTATGGTTTGCCAAGCGACGCCGCCGCCGTGCCGCGCACCGGTACCGCCGCCTTTCGTATCGATGCGTTCGGCTTCGTGTCGAAGCCCGGGCAAGAACCGCTTTCGTTTCAAGGGCAGGGAACGTTCAGCGTGGATTTCGCGGCGGGCGTGTTTTCAGCGCAAACCTACAATACCGAAATGGGGTTGGTCACCGGTCACGGAATCGTGGGGGGCGGCATCGACTTGATCGCGGCCGGGCACCTCACCTCGGGCAACGGTTTTTCCGGCAACGCCTTGTATGAGGGGCAATATGGCAGCGCGGGCGGCACGCTGAACGGTCGCTTCTACGGTCCAACGGCCCAGGAATTGGGGGCAAGCTTCAACGGCCAGGGCACCGATGGATTCGCCGTCGCCGGTTCCTTCACCGGCCAGCGCGATACAAGCGCGACAGTGGCCAACCTCACATTGACGAACCTAACGCAGCCGCAGCTCTTCTACACGCAGTTCGGCTATGGCTTGGTCGGCCAGCTGAATCAGCAAAACGCTGAAACCTTTACCTATTCTCCGCCGACCTCAGACCTAAATGGTGGTCAGTTCACCCTCGCCGACAAGGTTGCGAGCAGCAAGGCGAACTTCACCACCTACCGCAAGACCTTCACCGGTTCCTTCGAAAGTCAGGACGTAACGCTCGAACTGTACAAACCCGGCGCGCAAAATAGCGAGCTGGCGCTGACCTATGCCAGCTTCGGCCACTGGGCCACCAAGACGCGCTTCGGGGTCGGCACGGCACCGGTCGATCAATATTTTGCCTACGGGCTTTCGACCCCCGCGCGGCTGCTGTCGGGCAAAACCGGCACGGGCCATTATGCTGGCGTTGTATACGGCACCGCTGCGGCAACTGCGGCGCGCTACGATGTGAAGGGTTCGTCGCAATTCGACGTGGATTTCAGCAAGCAAAGCTATTCGGGCGCACTGGCAATGACCGGCACCCCGACCAATGGCGGCACTGCGGTTGACTTTGGAAGCTTCGATTTCGCCGGGAAACTGGGCTATTCCGCAACAATCACCGCTAACATCACGCGCAGTGGTGTGGCGGTTGGCCAGATCAGCCCGCAATTCTACGGGCCGGACGGCGAGGAAATTGCCGGACCGTTCTCGTTGCAGAGCCCGGCGAACAGCGCCGCCGGTTATGCCACCATCACCGGCGTGGCGGCAGCCAAGCGGCAGTGATGGCTGGCTTGACGCTGGCGCTCGCAGCGCCAGCGGCGGTGGCGGTGGCCGGTCAGACCGCGCCGCCCACGACCCATTTGCAGGACTTATCCGCGATCGACGTCTTCGGCCTCGCCGACCGCGCGCGCGCAGCCGGCCGGATCGACGATGCCACCGGCTTCTATGACGCGCTGGCGCATGATCCCAATGCCGATGTCCGCGCGGAAGCACGGTTTCGCAAAGGGATGATGCTTGCCGATCTTCGGCGCTACCGCGAGGCGGCGCTTGCCTTCCGTGCCGTGCTTGACGAACAACCCAAAGCCGCGCGTGCGCGTCTCGAGCTGGCGCGCATGCTGGCCGCGCTTGGTGACGAACGCGCTGCCCGCCGCGAACTCCGCCAGGCGCAAGCCACGGGCCTGCCGGGTTCAGTTGCCGCAGCGGTAGGACAGTTCGATCAGATCCTGCGCTCCCACAAGCGCTTCGGCGGGTCGTTCGAACTGGCGCTGGCACCCGACTCCAACGTCAATCGTGCAACGCAGGTGCGGACGCTCGATACCATCATCGCGCCGCTGACGCTCTCGAACGACGCCCGCGCGCAATCTGGCGTCGGGCTACGCCTGGCTGGACAAGGGTATGCCCGCCTCGGTTTAGCGGATGGCCTCGCACTGGTTCCACGCCTCTCCACGCTGGCAAATCTATACCGCGCATCGCAGTTTAACGACATTTCCGGAACTGCGTTGATCGGCTTCGAATGGCAGCGTCAGAAAGACCGGTTCAGCCCGTCCATTGGCCGAACATGGCGCTGGTATGGCGGCGCGCTCTACGCGCACACAGATGCGGTATCGCTCGACTGGCTGCACATCCTCGGTCGCCGTGCGCAATTGGTCGTCAGCGGGAGCGCAAGCAAGGCGACGTACCGGCGCAATGATCTGCAAGACGGCGCGATCGGCGATCTCAACGTGTCGATTGAACGCGCTTTGTCAGCCAAAGCTGGCGCAAGCATCGGCGTTTCGATCACACGGCAAACCGCCCGTGATCCGGGATACGCCACGAAAGCGGCAGGCGTTTCAGCGCTCGGCTGGCGCGAACTCGGCCAGACGACCGTGTTCGTTTCGGGAGGGTTGCGGCGAACCGAGGGCGATGCCGCCCTCTTCCTGTTCGGCGACCGGCGCCGCGAATGGTTGATGACAGCACGCGCAGGGGCAACCTTCCGGCAACTTAAAATCGGTGCTTTCTCCCCTTATATTCGGGTCAGCTATGAGCGGAATGCCTCGAGCTTGCAGCTTTACCAATACGCACGCACCGCCAGCGAAGTCGGCATCACTCGCGCTTTCTGAACCGTCGGTATGCGCCACCAATTCTGTCCTACAAGCGCCGCCTTTGCTATACCGGCCCTGTGCTTTGACAGAACCGCTCCCGCCCAGCTCCACACCCCATCCCAAGCGTTTTTACCCTAACTTTCCCCTAACCTTCCGCCGCTCACCTCACCCGCCCGCCCCAAGCGTCAGCCGCACCGCCGCTCCATCAAGCTCGGCAAACAACGCGGGCTCGGTGCCGGTCATCCACACTTGCCCCGTCCCCGCCAGCCGCTCGAACAGCGCGGCGCGGCGCACGGGATCGAGATGCGCGGCCACTTCGTCGAGCAGCAGGATCGGTGGCGCGCCGGTGCGTTCCGCCACCAGCCCGGCATGGGCGAGGATCAGCCCGAGCAGCAGCGCCTTCTGTTCGCCGGTCGAGCACAAGGCCGCCGCTTGCCCCTTGCCGAGATGCGTCACCGCCAGATCGCTGCGATGCGGCCCGACCAGCGCGCGGCCCGCCACCGCATCGCGCGCGCGGCTCTGCGCCAGGTCGGTGGCGAGCGTCGCGCCACCGCCGGTCCACCCTTCGAGGCGAAGCCCGGCGCGCGCGAACGGCCCTTCGGGCTGATCGGCCAGCCGTTCGCCGAGCGCCGCCACCGTTGCGCGCCGTGCCGCGTCGATCGCCGCGCCATGGTCTGCCATTTGCGCTTCCAGCGCGGCCAGCCAGTCGCGGTCGGGCGGGCCGTCCTCGCCCAGCAGGCGATTGCGCGCGCGCATCGCCGCTTCGTAGCGATTGGCATGGACGGCGTGACCGGGGCTGAGCGCCAGCGTCAGCCGGTCGAGAAAGCGCCGCCGCTCGCCCGCCGGCTCGACGAACAAGCGGTCCATCGCCGGGGTGAGCCACAAGACCGTCAGCCATTCCGCCAGCGCCGTCGCCGCCACCGCTGCGCCCTGTACGCGCACGATCCGGCGCTCGGGCGCGGCGGCTTGGGTCCCCGTCGCGATCGCCACGTCGCCGACCAGCTCCGCTGCTACGCCAAAGCCGCCGCGCCCGCTTTGCCGCGCCATTTCGCCCAGACTCGCACGGCGCAAGCCCCGCCCGGGTGCCAGCAGCGACACGGCTTCGAGCACATTGGTCTTGCCCGCGCCATTTTCGCCGGTCAGCACGACAAAGCCCGGCCCCGGCGCGATCGCCAGATCGGCATGGTTGCGGAAATCAGTCAGGACCAGGCGCGTCAGCATCGCATCCGCTCTACCCTGTCGCACAGCTTTCGCAATTTCCGCGCAGCTTTCAGGAACCAAGGCGGCGCTGATGCGCTGCCGCGCCGAAGGAGACCGTCGATGCGTTTGCCCCTGATCACCCCCGCCGAACTGACCGAGCAGCAAAAGCCGCTTTATGAGGATATGAAGGCGGGCATCGCCTCCAATTTCAACGTGTTCAAGACGGTCGATGCCGATGGCGCGCTGATCGGACCGTGGAATCCGTGGCTGCACGAACCCGTGATCGGCAAGGCGGTGTGGGAACTGACCAAGGCGATGACGGCGCAAGCGACGCTCGACGACAAGCCGCGCCAGATCGCCATCCTGGTGTGCGGCGCGCATTTCGATGCCGCTTACGAGATCTATGCGCATATCGCGGTGGCAGAGCACGAGCAGATGTCGCCGCAGCGGCTGTCGGAGCTGTGCGCCAACATCAAGCCGCGCGACCTCTCAGTCCAAGAGAGCGTCGCTTATGACGTCGCCTTCGCTTTGGTCAATGGCGGCGTCCTGCCCGAGCCGTGCTACCGCCTCGCGCTCGACACGTTCGGCCAGCACGGCACCAATGAATTGATCTATCTGGTCGGGCTGTATGCGTTGGTGTCGATGACGCTCAACGGCTTCAACGTGCCGGTGCCCGAACGCGAGTAGAGTCGATTTGCCTTAAACAGCGATCCCGAACGTCCGTTCGGGCCGAGCCTGTCGAAGCCGTGCCCTCAACCAAGCGAGCCCATCGCCTGCGGAGGGGCCCTTCGACAGGCTCAGGGCGAACGGGGAGGGAGTACGATTCGTTTGAACGAGATCGTGACCGAATCAGGCGGCAGCCGGGGCCGCGTCCGCGCGCCGCTGGCTGAGGTAAGACGCCATTTCCGGCCCCAGCTCGCGCTGGGCCTTCAGATAGGCGGTCGGCGTCGCGATCCCCAACCGCGCGCGCGCCGTATCGATCGGCTCCGCCAGCAGCGCCTCATAATCCTCGCCCGACAGCCACTGCGCGCGGCGGCCATGGCGATAGCCTTCCCACACCGCGCGGGCGAATAGCGTGTTCCCGGTCGCCTTCAAACTCTTCAGCGCTGCCGCCACCGCGATGAATGCCCAGCCGAGCCCGCCGACCTGCGCATAACTGAACGCGACCAGGCATGCCTCGCCCAGCGATTCGTCGGCTTTATAGCCGGTCAGCACATGCCAGATGTCATGCGTGTCGCGCACACGGCGGCCGAACCACGCATAGGGATGCTGGACCTGATCTTCGCTGATCACCTTGCTGACCGCGACCAGCCCGTCGGCGGAATAGCCCGTCGTCTCGAGGAAATGGCGATAGGCCGCACCGACCGTACCGGGCGCGAAGCGCGCGACGAACGCCGGATCGGAGAAGCGCGCCGCCAGCTCGACCTGTTCCGACGCCAGCCGCCCGCCCTGCGTGGTCGCGATCAGCCGCGCGTAATTCATTGGCGCATTGCCGACGTTCAGCGCGCGCATGATACGAAACACTTGCGTGGTGTCATCGCCATTGGCGAGCAGCTTGCGAATGGCGTCAAACGCCGTGCGCCAGTCGCGACGCCCGGTCGTACCCGGAAAAGGCGGAAGCTTGGCCATCGATTCGATCCTTGCTGACACGAGTGTCAATAAAGATCGGGTGCCGCTACGTCAATCGGCCTTTAGGTGGAGGCGGCCCTCACACCCGCATCGGCATCAGCACATACAAAGCGGCCGATTTGTCATTCTCGCGGATCAGCGTCGGTGCGGCGGCGTCGGCCAGATGCACTTCGATCGTGTCACCCTGAAGCTGGCCGAGAATGTCGAGCAGATAGCGGCTGTTGAAGCCGATCTCAAAGCCCATCGAGGTATATTCGCCCGGCACTTCTTCCGCCGCCGTGCCATTTTCGGGGCTGGTCACCGACAGGATGATCTTGTCACGGTCGAGCGCCATCTTCACCGCGCGCGTCTTCTCGGTCGCGATCGTGCTGACGCGGTCAACGCCCTCTTCGAAGCTGCGCGGATCGATCTTGAGGATCTTGTCATTGCCCGTCGGGATGACGCGCGAATAATCGGGGAAGGTGCCGTCGATCAGCTTGGAGGTGAGCAGCGCCTGGCCCAGATCGAAGCGGATCTTGGTCGCCGACATCGACACGCCAACCGACCCGTCGACTTCGTCGAGCAGCTTGCGCAGTTCGGCGACGCACTTCCGCGGAATGATGATATCGGGCATGCCCTCGGCCCCTTCCGGGCGCGGCATGGTGATGCGCGCCAGACGGTGGCCGTCGGTGGCGGCAGCCTTCAGCACCGGCAGCGGATCTTCCGACACGTGCCAGAAAATGCCGTTCAGATAATAACGCGTTTCCTCGGTCGAGATGGCGAAGCGCGTCTTGTCGATGATCTGCTTGAGCGTCTCGGCGGGCAGTTCGAACGACACTGGCAGTTCGCCCTCGGCGATCACCGGGAAATCGTCGCGCGGCAGCGTGCCGAGCTGGAATTTGGCGCGCCCGGCCATGATCGTCAGCTTGCCGTCAGCGGCGGCGAGCGAAACCTGGCTGCCTTCGGGCAGCTTGCGGCAAATGTCGAACAGCGTGTGCGCCGACACCGTGGTCGACCCCGGCTGATCAACTGCGGCTGCGACCGTCTCGTTGATCTGCAAGTCCAAATCGGTCGCCATCAGCTTGAGGCCGCCCTCGGCGGTCGCCTCGATCAGCACGTTGGAGAGGATCGGAATGGTGTTGCGCCGTTCCACCACCGATTGGACGTGGCTCAAGCCCTTCAACAGAGTCGCCCGTTCGATCGTCGCCTTCATGTCGTTCCCCCGGGCCCAACGCCCACTTCACTCCCGCCGGACGCGCATGCGTCGGGGGCAATTCGCCGTGTCTCTTTCCTTAAACATAAAAGGGGCCGGGGCAAGCGCCCCGACCCCCGTTTTACGCCTGCAAACAGGCAGCTTGCATCAGAAGCGGACACCCAGCCCGGCAACGACCTGATGACGGTCGGTGTCGACGCTGAAATTGTTGGTGTTGCCGCCATTGGCATATTCCAGCCGCGCATCGCCATAGTTGGAATAGCGATATTCGAGCTTGGCGTAGGTGGTGCGGCCGATCTTCTGCTCGACACCCGCGCCAACGCGGTAGCCATCGAGGTTATAGTGCGCGCCGGTGGTGGTGGTGCCGTTGTTCGCGGTCAGATCGAGGCGATCATTGGTGTAACCACCCTTGGCGTAGATCAACGTCTTCGGCGCGACGACATAACCGATGCGGGCACCGGCATACAGATCGCGGCCCTGCTTGACGCGGCCATAGCCGAGCGCGGCGGCGCTGGTCGGGGCGTTGCTGACATCGCCGGTCGAGCCGGTGACTTCGCCTTCGGCACCGATCACGAAGCGGTTGAGCGCCACGTCATAGCCGAAATCGCCGCCATAGGTCAGGCCGTCGGCCTTGCGGTCGCTGCTGATGCTGGAATTGGGACCGCGGCCCGGCTGCAGCTTGTCATAGCCGAGAATGACGCCGACGCGCGGGCCGGTGAAGGTCGCGTCGTCGCGCGCCGGCGGGGGTCCGTCCTGAGCGAAGGCGGGGGCGGCCAGGCCGAGGCCGAAAGCGGCGGCGGTGGCGGTGAGGGCTAGCTTACGCATTGGGGTAACTCCGTTGGTACATCCCACGGATACTGTGTGGGGAACCCTCAAATAGGCAGCCCGGCCGGGAGTTGCATGAACCTCAGACAACGAGGAAAACCGTTGCTTTTGCGTCACACGGGGTTGAAAGGCAGGCCATGGATTCCAACGCCCAGATGCCGCCACGAAAGGGCCGCGATTTCATCGCGCGCCACGGCGAAACGGTGTTCAATGTGGTCGGGCGGTTGCAGGGCGACCATGCTCACACCCCGCTGACCCGCGCCGGTTTTGCCCAGGCCGAGGAAATGGGGCGGGCGCTGCGGAAAAATCTCGGGACCAAACCGGCACTGACGCTATGGGCCTCCCCCACCGGACGCGCGCTGCAGACGCTCGCGGTGATCGCCGAGCATCTCGACCTCGACTGGCACACGGCGCAGACCGATTCGCGGCTGGTCGAAATCGAGACAGGCGCTTGGGGCGGGCGTTATTATGCCGATCTCGCCGCCGAGGGCGCGCGCGTGGTCGATCGGACGGCGGGGCTGCTGTTTCCGGCACCCGATGGCGAAACCTATCCCGAGATTGCGGCGCGCGTATCAGGCTGGCTGGCGGACACGGCCGATGACGACAGCGATCGGCTCGTCATCATGCACGGCATTTCCAGCCGGGTGCTGCGCGGGGTGATGACGGGCGCGGCGGACGTGCCCGGTTTCGACGCCCCCGCCGCCCCGGGATTGCCACAAGGGTCGGTGGTGATGATCGATCGCGGGATCGAAAGCGTGGTGCATCTCGGCCTCGGGCACGCGCCTGCATGATGCGCCGTGTGGCGGTTTTGCTGGTCCTGCTCGCCGCCCCTGCCGCCGCGCGCGAATCGCTTGGCGTGTTCGATCGCTGGGCGGCCTTTACCGACCCCTCTCCGCTGCGCTGCTACGCGATCGCCGCCCCGGCGCAGTCGGGCGGGGCGTCCGCCTGGCGACCGTTCGCCAGCATCGCCACCTGGCCGGGGCAAGGCGTGCGCAACCAGCTCCACATCCGTCTCAGCCGCGAACGCAACCCGCAATCGCGCGTCACGCTGTCGGTGGGCGAGCGGCGCTTCGATCTGGTCGCGGGCAATGCCGATGCCTGGGCCCCCGATGCGCGCACCGATGCCGCGATCGTCACCGCGATTCGCTCCAGCCGCAGCATGAGCGTCGAGACGCTCGCCAAAAGCGGCGCGCCGTTTGCCGATGTCTATGCGCTGCGCGGGGCCGCCACCGCGATCGATGCGGCGTCGCTCGGGTGCCTCAAGCGTTGATGTTGATATAGCCGCGCAAGCCCGCGACCAGATGATCGAAGGTCGCGCGAATCCGCGCAACGCTGCGCAGATCCTCATGCGTGACGACCCAGGTTTCCAGCGCCACTGCCACGGTATCGGGCAACACCCGCACCAACTCGGGGTCGCGCATGCCCAGCCCGATCTGGCAAAAGCCTATCCCCAAGCCTGCGCGAATCGCCGCAAGCTGGGCGAGGTCATGATCGCTGCGAAAGCCGAAGCGCTCGAGATCGATCGGCCAGCCTTGCGCGCGCATTCCGCGCAGGATGGCATTGTCATGCTCGACGCCGATGATGCGATGCTGCGCGAGCTCGGCAATGCTGTGCGGCACGCCGTGTTCGGCCAGATAGTCGCGCCGTGCATGCAGGCCGAGCGGCACATCGCCGATGCGCTGCGCAACCAACGCCTCCTGCGTCGGGCGGACCATGCGCACCGCAATATCCGCCTCGCGCCGCAGGACGTCTTCGTTGCGATTGGTCGGCGACAAGTCGATCATCAGCCCTGGATGCGCGCGCTGTAACCCCGCAAGGATCGGCGGCAGCACTTCGACGGCGATGATCTCGCTCGCCGAGATGCGCACGCGCCCGGCGACCTCGGCCGAAACGCTCGCCGCACGGACGAAGGCGGCGGCGGCATGGTCCATCGCCTCGGCATGGCCGGCCACGGCTCGCCCGGCCTCGGTCGGTTGCAGGCCACCGGGCGTGCGGGTGAACAGCGCCGCCCCCGTCGCCACCTCCAGTTCGGCAATCCGTCGCCGCACCGTCGGCTGCGCAATGTCGAGCAACCGCGCCGCGCCCGACAGGCTGCCCGTGCGCAACACGGCGAGAAAGGCGCGCTGGCGCTCCCAGTCGATCGAGTCGATGCTCATCCTTTTTGTATAGGCTGCCTGCCAGTTCCTGACAATTTTCGACACCCTCTCGTGCGCGTATCTCCGGGGCATCGCAGCAGGAGGCGCAGATGACCTACAAAACGGCTTTGATCTTTGGTGCCAATGGCGGCGTCGGTGGGGAAACCGCGCGGGCGCTGGTCGCGCAGGGCTGGCAAGTCCGCGCGCTGACGCGGACACCACGAGCGCCGCAGCAGGGCTTTAGCTGGATCGACGGCGATGCGCTTGATGCCGCTGCGGTGTTGAAAGCAGCGCAGGGCGTCGATGCGATCGTCCATGCCGTCAACCCGCCCGGCTATCGCAACTGGAACACGCTGGTATTGCCGATGCTCGACAACAGCATCGCCGCCGCCGAGGCTGTCGGCGCGCGGCTCGCTTTGCCGGGGACGATCTACAATTACGACGTTCGCACCATCACCGTCGCCAAGGTCGAGTCACCGCAGCAGCCGGTGACGCGCAAAGGCGCGATCCGCGTCGCGATGGAGCAGCGCATCGAAGCCGCCTGCCGCCGCGGAATGCGCGGCCTGATCCTGCGCGCTGGCGATTATTTCGGCCCGCGCCCCGGCGGCAGCTGGCTGTCGCAGGGCATGGTCACGCCGGGCAAGCCGGTGCGATCGATCCTCTATCCCGGTGACCGCGGAGTCGGGCATAGCTGGGCCTATCTGCCCGATGTCGGCGAAACCTTCGCCCGCCTGCTTGAGCGCGACGCCACGCTGCCCGCCTTCGCGCGCTTTCATTTCGCGGGCTATCACGACCCCGACGGCACGCTCTTCCCCGATGCGATCCGCCACGCCGTCGGCGATCCCGCGCTGCCGTTGCGGCGGATGCCCTGGGCGCTGCTGCCGCTGATCGCGCCGTTCAACGCGACCATGCGCGAAATGATCGAAATGCGCCCCTTCTGGCGCAATCCGCTTGCGCTCGACAATCGCGATCTGGTGGCCCTGCTGGGCCTGGAACCGCACACCCCGCTCGACCAGGCAATGGCCACGACGCTGCGCGCGCTGGGCTGCCTGCCGCACGAAAACCGGCGGGAGTAGAAAAAGCGGGCATTTTAGCCTATGTGCCCCGGATGCAGACAGCTCCAGCCCTCTCCATGCCCATTCCGGGGCATATCGATCCCGTACCCGTGCCACGCGCGCTGGTGCCGCGCAGCGATGGGCGAATCGATTTGCTCGGCCTGTCCAAGGCCGATCTGCGGATGGCGCTCGAGACCTCGCAGCTCGACCCCAAGCAGGCGAAATTGCGCGCCAAGCAATTGTGGCACTGGATCTACAATCGCGGCGTCACCGATTTTGCGCTGATGACCGACATTTCCAAGGCGATGCAGCCGTGGCTGGAACAGCGTTTCACGATCAGCCGCCCGCAAGTGGTCGAAGCGCAAGTGTCGACCGACGGCACGCGCAAATGGCTGCTGCGCACCGATGACGGCAATGATTATGAGATGGTGTTCATCCCCGACGCCGATCGCGGCACGCTGTGCGTGTCGAGCCAGGTCGGCTGCACGCTCAACTGCCGCTTCTGCCACACCGGCACGATGCGGCTGGTGCGCAACCTGACGCCGGGCGAGATCGTCGGCCAGGTGATGCTCGCGCGCGATGCGCTGGGCGAATGGCCGAGCCAGCCCGAGGGGCGGATGCTCACCAACATCGTGATGATGGGCATGGGCGAGCCGCTCTACAATTTCGACAATGTCCGCGATGGCCTGAAGATCGTGATGGATGGCGACGGCATCGGCCTGTCGCGCCGCCGCATCACGCTGTCGACCAGCGGCGTGGTGCCGCTGATGGCGCGCGCGGGCGAGGAAATCTCGGTCAACCTCGCCGTGTCGCTCCACGCCGTCACCAACGAGATCCGCGACGAGATCGTGCCGATCAACCGCAAATATAAGCTCGAGCAGGTGTTGCAGGCGTGCGCCGATTATCCGGGCGCCAACAATGCGCGGCGCATCACTTTCGAATATGTCATGCTGAAGGACAAGAATGACAGCGACGCCGATGCGCGCGAGCTGGTGCGCCTGCTGAAGAAATATGATCTGCCCGCCAAGGTGAACCTGATCCCGTTCAACCCCTGGCCCGGCGCGCCCTATGAATGTTCGACGCCCGAGCGGATCAAAGCCTTCTCCAACATCGTGTTCGATGCCGGCATCAGCGCACCGGTGCGCACCCCGCGCGGCCGTGACATCGATGCCGCCTGCGGGCAGTTGAAGACCGCGAGCGAAAAGAAGACGCGCGCCGAACTCGACCGGCTGGCCGAGGAAAAGCAGGCGGCGCTGGGCTGACCGCCCTGTGTTCCTGCGAAGGCGGGAGCACAGCGGCACCTTGTCTGCCTTCGCCGCGCGCGCCACAAGTCGCGACGGCGGAATGTGCGGCACGGTGGATGCCGGGACAAAGCCCGGCATGACGGAAGCACCGTGGATCTGACGACAATCGGCTTATCGGCAGGGGCTGGCATTCTGGGTGGCGCGATGAACGCGCTGGCGGGTGGCGGCACCTTCGCCACGCTGCCCGCGCTGATCGCGCTCGGCCTGCCCGCCAACACCGCCAACGCCACCTCCAACCTCGCTTTGCTGCCGGGGGCTGCGACCAGCGCCTGGGCGTTTCGCGACGAATTGCAGCCGATCGGCGGCGTCCGCATCCGCTTGCTCGCCGCGATCACCTTTGGCGGCGGGCTGGCCGGCAGCGCGCTGCTGTGGGCAACGCCGACGCATGTGTTCGACTTGCTGATCCCGTGGCTGCTGCTGTTCGCCTTCGTCGTCATCACCTTCGGCAAGCGCGCCGCCGATGCGTTGCACAGCCGCGTCACCATCACGCCGCATGTGCTGATCGTCGTGCAGGCGGCGCTCGGCATTTACGGCGGCTATTTCGGCGGCGGGGTCGGGTTGATGACCACCGCCGTCTATGGCCTGCTTGCAAACGTCTCGCCGCGCGCCCTGTTCGCGCCGCGCACCTTGATGCTGGCGATCGCCAATGCCGCGGCCGCGATCGTGTTCATCGCGGCCGGGCTGATCGCCTGGGCCGCGTGTCTGCCGATGCTGGTCGGCGCGGTCCTTGGCGGCTGGATCGGCGCGCATATCGGCAAGCGCTTGCCACACGGCGTGGTGCGCATCTGGACCTTGTTCGTCACCGGCGCGACCACTTTGGTGTTTTTCTGGCGCGCCTATTTCTGAAGCGCGAGCAAGGCCGCGACGATCTTGCCGTCATCCTGCTCGTCGATGGTCGCTTTATAGGCGCCGCGCATCTTGGTCACTTCGGCCTGCCATTGCTCGGGCTTGAGCTTGGGCTGCGCGAGGATCAAATCGGGCGAATGGCACGCCGTGCAGTTGACCGTCACGATGTCGGCGCTGGCGGGCAGCGTCACCGTCTCATCGGGCAAAGTGATGCTTTGCGAGGTCAGCGCGATCGGCGCGCCCGTGCCGCCACCGCGCAGCGACTCGGGCGTGGCATAGCGTTCGCACCCCGCCAGCAGCGCGACCGCCGCCAGCGCAACGATCGTTCCAAGCCGCCGCATCATGCCTGCGTTACCTTCATCGTCTCGATGCTGTTGCGCATATAGCCGCCGGGGTTCCAGATCGGATCAAAGCGTTGCGTTGCGCCGCTGGTGTTGGTGGTGCGCACCGCCACCGTCTGCGCGCCCGGCGGCACTGACGCCGCCCAGCGCCGGAAACCATAGCGCCCCGCATCGTGCCCAAGCTGCGCCGCGTGCCAGCTCTTGCCGCCATCGATCGACCACTCGACCTTGGCCACGCCCGCATCCCCGCCCAGCGCGATCCCGCGCACGCCGCCCGCATCGGCGCGGGTGAAGAAGGCGCGCGGCAGCATCCGTCCGATCGGGACGGTCGGGAAGTCCTTGGCCCCAGGCACCACGCTCGCACGCGGCGTCGCCGGGATGCGATAGGCCTTGTCCATCCAATAGCCGGTATCGGGCGCCGAGAGCACAGTGATGCGGTCGAGCGCCTTGACCCAATAGGTCGAGAACCAGCCCGGCACGATCAGCCGCAGTGGAAAGCCGTTGAGCAAGGGCAATTGCGTGCCGTTCATACCATACGCCACGATCACCTCGTCGGCGCGCGCATGGTCGATCGTCAGCGACTTGGCGAACCACGGCGCATCACCCGGCGGACGGTCGAGCCCGGCAAACTGCACTTGCACCGCCCCCGGCGCGACGCCCGCACGCTCCAGCAAGTCGCGCAAGCGCACGCCGGTCCACAGCGCATTGCCGATCGCGCCATTGCCCCATTGCGCGCCGGGCACGCGCGGGCCGAACAGCCCCCGTGAATTGCCCGAGCACTGATTGACCGCCGCGATCTCGACTTGCGGCAGCGCCTGCACTTGCTTGAGGCTTAGCGACAAAGGCCGATTGACCGCGCCACCGACCTGCAACCGGAAGGCGTCGACATCGACCGACAACGGAATGTCGGCATAATGCCAGCGCACGAAGAAGCGATCGTTGGGGGTGAAGGTCGATGCGCCCAATTCCCCGTCAAACGCCGCCATCGGGGTTTCGAGCAGCGGCGCGCGCGCGCGCTGCAGGATCATGCCGCGCTTGCCCGGAAAGGCATCGGTCAGCGGACGGCGGCCATCCCCTTGCGAAAACCCAAGATCGACCAGCGACTGCGCCCAGAGCGGGCTGCTCGCCAGCGCCCCCGCGCCGAGCGTCAGCGCACTGCGCCGCGCGATCGGCTGGCGCAGCCACTCAGCCATGCGGCACCGCAATCGGCGCAAAGCGCGCGACTTGCTGCCCGACCAGCGAGAGCTGCTCGATCACGGCGGGATCGCTCGCGCCGCCCTCGGCATCGAATTTGGTCAATTGCGTGTTGACTGCGGCGGCGAACGGCGTCGGCCAGCCGCGCAGCGCATGAACGATCGAGCGCAGTGCCGCGATCGTGCTGCCCGTCGCCTGCCAGCCATAGGCCGTCGCGATCAGCCCGACCGGCATGTCGGCCAGATACGGGCGATGCGGATCGCGCGCGGTTTCCTCCAGCAAATCGAGCGCATTCTTGACCACGCCCGAAATGCTGCCGTGATAGCCGGGCGAGGCGATGATCAGCGCCGACGCCTGCCGCACGGTGTCGACGAAGTCGCGTTCCTGCGCGGTGCGCGTCGTCGCCTTCGGGTCATAAAGCGGGAGCTGCGCCATATCGGCCCCGCCGAACATGCGCGTGCGAAACCCCTCGCGCGCCGCCGCCTCCAGCGCGATCGCCAGCGCGCGCTCGGTCGAGGAGACGCCGCCGATCGTGCCGCCAATCCCGACGACAAGGGGCAGATCGGACGCGGAATCGGCCATCGGGGACATCTTTCGGATCAGGACGGCACGCGGCCGCGGTCCGCGTTCGATAGCGCTCGCGCGCGCCGGGCTCAATCGCGAACTCGCGCGCCGAGCGCTGCCCCTCGCGCGCTGCGCGCCACACTGCTACATCCGACACCGATGCGTGACCCTTGCTTGCACGATCTGTTTTATATGAATAACACACGCTTTCGGTGTAGCGGGATCTAGTCCATGCGTTCCTATCCCTTCGATCCGGCCGATCGGCCGCAGCGCGCGGACGATGCGCTCGAACTGACCGGCGGTATGCCGCCGCCCGAACGCCCTGCGCCGCGCGGTGACCCGCTCGATGGCGATGAGGACGCGTATGGCGCAGAGGGATATGCGGCCGACCTGTCGACGATACAGCGGCCCAGCCGGCTGCGCTGGGTCATGCGCGGGATCGCGGCGCTGATCGTATTGTTCGTGTTCGCGGTCGGCTGGCTTGCGGTGACGGCACCTTTGTCGAAATCGCTGCAACCGCCGACCCCGCCGAGCATCACGCTGCTCGCCGATGACGGCACGCCGATCGCGCGGCGCGGTGCGATTCTGGGCGCGCCGGTCGATGCCGCCAAGCTGCCCAAAAACGTGACCAACGCCTTCCTCGCAATCGAGGATCGGCGCTTCCGCACGCATTGGGGGATCGATCCGCGCGGCATCACCCGCGCCTTCTTCCACAACATCACCTCCAAGGGGCGCGATCAGGGCGGCAGCACGATCACGCAGCAGCTCGCCAAGAACGCCTTTCTCGATTCGGATCGCACCGCCGCGCGCAAAATCCGCGAAGTGATGATCGCCTTCTGGCTGGAGGCGTGGCTGACCAAGGACCAGATCCTGTCGCGCTATCTGTCCAACGTCTATTTCGGCGACAACGTTTATGGCCTGCGCGCCGCCGCGCGGCATTATTTCGGGCGGACGCCGGAAAATCTGTCGATCGGCCAGGCGGCGATGCTGGCCGGGCTGGTCAAGGCCCCGTCCAAGCTCGCCCCCACCATCAATTTGAAGGGCGCGCGCGATCGAGCCGCCCTGGTCGTCGCGGCGATGGTCGATGCCGGTTTCCTCGATAAAGCCGACGCCGCTGAAGTCCGTCCAGCGCGACCGATTGCCGATCATACCCAGGTGCTGCCCAACGGCACCTATTTCGCCGATTGGGTGCTGCCCGAGGCGCGCGACCGGGCGGGCGAGATCGCGACCGAGACGACCGTGCAGACCACGCTCGACCGCCGCCTGCAACGCGCCGCCGAACATGCAGTGCGGCGTGCGGGCTTGCGCCAGGCACAAGTCGCCTTGGTCGCGATGCGCCCCGATGGCCGCGTCGTCGCGATGGTCGGCGGCAAATCCTATGCCGACAGCCCGTTCAACCGCGCGACGCAGGCCCAGCGCCAGCCGGGCTCCGCCTTCAAGCTGTTCGTCTATCTGGCCGCCATGCGCCACGGCATGACGCCGGATTCGGTGATCGACGACAAGCCCGTCACCATCGCCAATTGGTCGCCCAAGAACGCCGATGGCCGCTATCTCGGGCCGATTACGCTGCGCCAGGCGTTTGCGCGCTCGTCCAACGTAGCGGCGGCACGGATCACCCAACAAGTCGGCGTCGCCAATGTCATCCAGGCGGCGCGCGATCTTGGCGTCACCTCGCCCATCCCCAATGAAGCGACGATCGCGCTCGGAACGTCGAGCATGTCGCTGCTCGAACTGACCTCGGCCTATGCCGCGATCCTGGCCGAGCGTTATCCGGTCCACGCGCACGGGCTAGAGGCCGCTCCGGCGGAGCACGGCATCATGGCTGCGCTGACCGATCGCACGCGCGCGCTCGACGGCACGATCCATGACGAGATGCTCGATTTGCTCTCCGCCTCGGCCGAAACCGGCACCGGGCGCGCCGCGGCTTTGTCGGTCAAAACCTATGGCAAGACCGGCACCACGCAGGACAGCCGCGATGCCTTGTTCGTCGGCTTCGCCAATGGCCTCGTGGTCGGCGTTTGGGTCGGCAATGACGACAACACCCCCAATGCCGGGCTTTCCGGTGGCGGCATTCCGGCGCGGGTGTGGCGCGACTTCATGCAGACCGCGCTTGGCGTCGGCCCCGCCGCCGCGCCCGAGCCGGTCGAAGAGGTCGATCCCGATGCGGGCAATTCGCTGGGCGACGCGCTCGAAAACTTCCTCGATCCCAGCACGATTCCGCCGGTCGAGGGTGAAATTCCGGGCGTCGGGCGGATCCGCTTGCGCAATGGTGAAATCGACTTCGCGCCCAGCCGCCCCGACCAGCGCGACCGCCGCCGCGACGCCCCCGAAGACCGCGCGCCGCGCCGCGACCAGAGCGATCCGAGCGACGGCCAATAGCGCCGGTTGACGCCGGGCAAACGCACCCGCATTGCTAGGCGATGCGCTTCTTCTCCGACAACGCCGCCCCCGTCCATCCAAGCGTCATGGCCGCCATGGCCGACGCCAATGTGCTCGACACCGCCTATGACGGCGACGGCTGGAGCAAACAGCTCGACGCGCGCTTTTCGGACCTGTTCGAAACCCCGGTGCGCGCCTTGTGGGTGCCCTCGGGCACCGCGGCCAATTGCCTCGCGCTCGCCGCTCTGTGCCCGCCCCACGGTGCGATCGTGTGCCACCGCGACGCGCATATCCAGAATGACGAAGCCGGCGCGCCCGAATTCTACACGCACGGCGCCAAATTGCTGCTGGCCGAGGGCGAGGGTGCCAAGCTGGCGCCCGAGACGATCGCCGCCGTGCTCGATGCGACGCGCAACGACGTGCACCAGGTGCAACCGCATGCCATCTCGATCACCAACGCCACCGAATATGGGCTGGTCTATTCCCCCAATGACGTCGCCGCGATTGGCCATCTCGCGCGCGAACGCGGGCTCGGCCTGCATATGGATGGCGCGCGCTTCGCCAATGCCGTCGCGCATCTCGGCTGCGCGCCCGCCGATGTGACGTGGCGTGCCGGGGTCGATGCGTTGAGCTTCGGCTTCGTCAAGAATGGCGGGATGAGCGCCGAGGCGCTGATCTTCTTCAAGCCCGAACTCGCCGCTGCGACGCTCTATCGCCGCAAGCGCGCCGGGCTGCTGCTGTCCAAGGGGCGCTATCTCGCGGCGCAGGTGCTGGCGCTGCTCGAGGGCGGGCTTTGGCTCGATCTGGCGCGCGGGGCCAATGCCGGAGCCGCATTGCTGGCGCAGGCGGCGGGCGCTCGCCTGGTCAACCCGGTGGAGGCCAATGAAGTGTTCCTGCGCGTCACCGCCGCCGAGGCCGAGAAACTGCGCGCGCTCGGTTTCGATTTCTATGATTGGGGTCCGGGCGAAGCGCGGCTGGTGATTTCGTGGAACCAGCGACCCGAGGACATCCGCCCGCTGGCCGACGCGATCGCAGCGCTTTGAGCGACGCGCCGCCCCCCAATTCCAGCCGCCTCGCGATCCTAATACCCTTCGGCATCGTCACGCTGATCTGGGGATCGACCTGGCTGGTCATTCGCGGGCAATTGGGCGTGGTGCCGCCAAGCTGGTCGGTCACCTATCGCTTCCTCGTCGCGGGCATCGTGATGCTGGGCTATGCCGCTGTCCGGAGCGAGCGCGTCCAGCTTGATGCGCGCGGCTGGGGCTTTGCCGCCTTGCTCGGGCTGATGCAATTCTGCCTCAACTTCAACTTCGTCTATCGCGCCGAGGCGCATATCGCCTCCGGGCTGGTGGCGGTGGTGTTCGCGCTGCTGCTGCTGCCCAACGCCTTGTTCGGGCGGATTTTCCTCGGCCAGCGGCTCGGGCGGCAATTGCTTGTCGGGGTCGGCGTGGCGATGATCGGGGTCACCTTGCTGTTCCTGCGCGAGATAAGGATCGATCCGCATGGCCCCGGCGAAGTGCTGACCGGGATCGGCTTCACCACGCTTGCCATCTTCTCCGCCTCGACCGCCAATGTCATGCAGGGCACACGCACCGCGCGCGCCTATCCGATGATCCCGATGCTGGGCGTGGCGATGTTGCTCGGCGCAGGCTTCGATGCCACCTTTGCCTGGGTGACGACCGGGCCACCGGTGATCGAGCCGACTTTGCCCTATCTCGCCGCCACGCTCTATCTCGGCGTATTCGCCTCGGCGATCGCCTTCCCGCTCTATTTCGGCGTGATTCGGGTGATCGGCCCGGCCAAGGCGGCCTATTCGGGCGTGCTCGTCCCCGTCATCGCCATGTGCCTGTCGACGCTGTTCGAGGGCTATCGCTGGTCGCCGCTCACCGGAGCGGGCGCGGCCTTGGTGATCGGCGGGCTCATCATCGCGCTCAGGGCGCGCAGACCCGCGCGATAATCGGGGTAAAGCGGGGTCCAGCCGAGCACGCGCTTCGCCTTGCCGTTCGCCACCCGCCGATTCTCGGCGTAAAAACCCTGTGCCATCGGCGATAGCGCGTCGAGGGGCACGATCGGCGGGGGGGCCATGCCCAGCATCCGTGCTGCATATTCCACCACCGCATTCTGGCTCGCCGGGCAATCGTCGGCGATATTGTAGGCGCCCGCCGGGGCATCGAACCCGGCGATCACGCCACTAACGATGTCATCGACATGGGCGCGGCTGAACACCTGGCCGGGCGCGATGACGCGGTGTGCGCTCCCACTGGCGACACGATCCAGCGGCGACCGCCCGGGACCGTAAATACCCGGCAAGCGAAACACCCGCGCGCCGATCGCCTGCCACGCGGCATCGGCCTCGGCGCGCGCATTGCGCCGCCCGCGGCCGATCGCGGCGCTCTCATCGACCCACGCCCCGCCCGCATCGCCATAAACCCCGGTCGAGGAGAGATAGCCGAGCCACGCCCCGCTCGCGCTTAGGCTAGGGCCGTAGGCGACCAGCACCGGATCGACCTCACCGGCAGGCGGCACCGAGCACAGGATATGCGTCGCCACGCCGAGTTCCAGCGCAACCGCCGCGGCATCCTCGAAGCGGATCGTGCCATCGCGCCCATCGCGCGTGGTGCCCACCACCACCCCGCCCGCGCCCCGCACCCGCGCCGCCAGCACTTGCGCGGTATAGCCAAGCCCGAAGATCAGCAGCCGCACATCACTTCGCCCCATAGCCATTGTACAGCAACCCGAAGAAATCACCCTTGTTCCAGCGCGGCCGCGCATCGCCATCGGCGATCGCGCGCGCGATCGCATAATTGGCATCGACGAAGCGGATCCCCTGCGCCCAGTCGATCGGCTGCGACAGGTCATCGGCGGGCTGGTGATAGCGATGCGCGAAGAACTCTGCGGTGGCCGCCTTGCCCGGCCCCTTCTGCCCCGGCCACAGGAACACCGAGGGCACGCCCTGCTGGACGAAGCGATAATGATCGGAGCGCACGAAAATGCCCTGCGCCGGATCGGGATCGGGCGACATCGTCACCCCCAAGGTGCCCACCGCCTGCGCCACGATCGGCCCCAGCGTCGATCGATCGGCGCCAAACACCGTCATGTCTTCAAAGGCATAAGACAGGATCGGCATGTCGAGATTGACGTCGGCGACGATGCTCGAGATCGGCACGGTCGGATGCTTGGCGAAATACTCCGATCCGACCAGCCCCTTTTCTTCCGCCGTCACCGCCAGGAAGAGGATCGAGCGGCGCGGACGCTTGCCCGAAGCCTTGAAGCGCTTGGCTTCCTCGATCAGCGAGGCGATGCCGACGGCATTGTCCTCCGCGCCGTTATAGATCGTGTCACCCTTCGCATCGGGCCGCCCGACGCCGAGATGATCGAGATGCGCCGACAGCACGACCACCTCCTTCGCAAGCTTGGGGTCGCTGCCCGGCAGCATCCCGGCGACATTGCCGCTGCTCATCGGCTCGAACGCGGTCTTCAGCGATACCGCCATGCTGACCCCCAGCGGCTCCGCGCGGAAGACAGCCTCGCGGTCGGCCGCGCTTTTGACGATGTCGCTCCACGGCGTCGCCCCGCCCGCGAACAGCTTGGCCGCGCCGGACGCGCTCAGCGTCGCCAGCACCGGCGCGCCGACGGTCTCGCCCGTGCCATTGGCGCGCGCCCAGGTCGTACGCGGCCGGTCGAAGCCCGCCCCGTTCCCCGGCAGAGGACCCCGCGTCAGCACGACAACCCCGACCGCACCATGCTGCGCCGCGATCACCGCCTTGGTCGCCACGCTCTGGAAGTGCGCACGTTCCTCGCTTTGGAAACTGTTCGGCGCGCCCGCGAACAAGGCGACGATCTTGCCGCGCACATCGACCCCGGCATAATCGTCGCGGCGATAATTGGGCGCGACCAGCCCATAACCGACGAACACCACCGGCGCATCGAGCGCGGTCTGCGCCGCACTCGCCACCGCGCCCGGCACATAGTCCTCGCCAAAGACCAGCGTACGGGGCCCCGCGCCCGCGCCGGTCAGCACGACATCGCCCTTGTCAGCGGCGCGATAGGTGACCAGCGGCACCTTCTGGATATAGCTGCCCGCATCCCCGGCCGGCTTCAGCCCGGCGGCAAAGAATTGCGCGGCGACATATTCGGCAGCGATCCGATATTCCGGGCCGCCCGCCTCGCGCCCGCGCAGCGCGTCGGAGGCGAGGAACAGGACGTGCGCCTTCATCGCCGCCTGATCGTCGGGCAGCGGTGCCTCCTGCGCAAACCCCGCGCTTGCGCTTGCCAGCGCGATCAAGCCGGCCATCCAGATCTTCATCGTCGTCCCTTTTGCCATACCGACCCGCTACCATAGGGATTACCGCCCGCAAATCGGGCGATTTCGGTGGCACCGCATCGTTGCGCGCCCTACATCCCAAGTAATGCTCGATATCCAGACCAGCTCCGCCCAGCCGCAGATCGCACCGCATATTACGCGCCGTGAGGATTACACCGCGCCAGATTGGCAAGTGCCCGAGATCGCGCTCGATTTCGCGCTCGACCCCACCGCCACCCGCGTGAAGGCCGCGCTGCACGTGCAACGCAGCGATGCGCATGACCGGCCCTTGCGGCTCGACGGGGCCGGGCAGACGCTGCTGTCGGTCAGCGTCGACGGGGTCGCGGTCAATGACTGGACGATCGAGGGCGAAACGCTGGTGCTGCCGCTCACCGGCTCGGCGCATGTCGTCGAAACCGAGGTCGAGATCGCGCCCGAGCGCAACACGCAGTTGATGGGGCTGTACGCCTCGGGCGGCAACCTTTGCACGCAGTGCGAGGCCGAGGGCTTCCGCCGCATCACCTATTTCCCCGACCGGCCCGACGTGCTCAGCCGCTATCAGGTGCGGATGACGGCGGACAAAGCCCGCTATCCGGTGCTGCTCGCCAATGGCGACCCGATCGCTTCCGGTGACCTCCCCGACGGGCGGCATTGGGCCGAGTGGCGCGATCCCTTCCCCAAGCCGTGCTATTTGTTCGCGCTGGTGGCGGGCGATCTGGCGGTCAATCGCGGCAGCTTCACCACCATGTCGGGGCGCGAAGTCGCGCTCGGCATCTGGGTGCGCGCCGCCGACGTGCCGCGCACCGACCATGCGCTCGCCGCGCTCAAAGCCGCAATGGCGTGGGACGAGCAGACCTATGGCCGCGAATATGATCTCGACGTGTTCAACATCGTCGCGGTCGACGATTTCAACTTCGGCGCGATGGAGAATAAGGGGCTGAACATCTTCAACAGCCGCTACATCCTCGCCGACCCCGACACCGCGACCGATTATGATTATGACGGCATCGCCGCGGTCGTCGCGCACGAATATTTCCACAATTGGTCGGGCAATCGCGTCACCTGCCGCGACTGGTTCCAATTATCGTTGAAAGAAGGCTTCACCGTCTATCGCGACCAATGCTTCTCGGCCGATCAGGGCTCGGCGGCGGTCAAACGGATCGAGGATGTGCGGGGCCTGCGCGCGGCGCAATTCCCCGAGGATGCCGGGCCGCTCGCCCACCCGATCCGTCCCGATTCCTATCAGGAAATCTCCAATTTCTACACCGCCACCATCTATAACAAGGGCGCCGAGATCATCCGCATGCTGGCGACGATCCTGGGCGCGCAGGCCTTCCGCGCCGGCACCGACCTGTATTTCGACCGCTTCGATGGCACCGCTGCTACCTGCGAGGATTTCGTCGCCTCGCTCGAAGACGCGAGCGGCACCGATCTGACGCAGTTCCGCCGCTGGTATTCGCAGGCGGGCACGCCGCGCATCACCGCGTCGCTGCTGCATCATGAAGGCTCGGGTCGCGCCGAACTGGTGCTGGCGCAGAACACGCCCCCGACGCCGGGCCAGACCGTCAAGCAGCCGGTCGTGCTGCCACTGCGGATAAAATTGTTCGGGGCCGACAGCGCACAGCCCTATGCGCCCGAGCAGACCGTGCTGCTGACCGAGGCGGAACACCGTATCGTGTTCGAGGATGTGCGCGAACGCCCGATCCTGTCGATCAACCGCGGCTTCTCGGCCCCGGCGATCCTCGAAACCGATCGCAGCGCCGCCGATCTCGCCTTCCTCGCCGCGCAGGATGACGATCCGTTCGCGCGCTATGAGGCGTTGCAGCAACTCATGCTCGACACGCTGGTGGAAAGTGCCGGTGGTGCCCGCGTCGATCACGCAGCGGTGATCGCGGCGATTGGCGGCACGCTCGCCAACCCGCAGCTCGACCGCGCGTTCGTCGCAGAAGCCGTGCTGCTGCCGTCGGAAAGCTTCATCGGCGACCAGATGGCGGTGGTCGATCCCGAGGCGATCTTCCGCGCGCGCGAAACGCTGCGCCGCGATATCGGGCGCGCGCTCGAAGCATCCTGGCGCGCGGCCTATGATGGCGCGCGCGCCACCACCACCGGTTATGTGTATTCGCCCGAGGCCAAGGGGCTGCGGCGCCTCAAATCGGTGGCCTTGGGCTATATTGCGGCATCGGGTGCGGCCGATGCGGGAGCGCTCGCCTTCGCGCAATTCGAAGCCGCCGACAACATGACCGACCGGCAAAGCGCCTTGACCACGTTGGTCGCGGGCGATTCGGCGCAGCGCACGCCCGCGCTCGACATTTTCTACAATCGCTATAGCGACAATGCGCTGGTGCTCGACAAATGGTTCTCGGTGCAGGCGATGGCCCCGCGCGACGATACCGGCGCAATCGTGCGGGAACTGGCGCAGCACCGCGACTTCACGCTGTCCAACCCCAATCGCGCGCGCGCGCTGATCGGTGCCTTCGGGGTCAACCAGCGCGCCTTTAACGCCGCCGACGGATCAGGCTATCGCTTCCTCGCCGACCAGTTGATCGCGCTCGATCGCTTGAACCCGCAAACCGCCGCCAAGCTGATCCCGCCGCTCGGCCGCTGGAAGCGATTCGACAGCAATCGCGCCGCGCTGATGCGCGCCGAGCTCGAACGGATCGTGGCGGTGCCGGGCTTATCGAAGGATATGGCGGAGCAAGCGTCGCGCAGCCTGGACGGTTGAGGTGCCGCACGCACCCGCCGCCCCTCACTCGTCCTCGGCGAGCGCCGCCGCCAGGGCCGTGCGGACCGCCAGCACAGCGTCGCGCGCGCCGTTATCGATCGCTGCGCTGCGCGGCAGGACGGGCTTGCTCTCGGCCAACAACGCCTTTTGCACGCCGCGAATCGTATAGCCGTCCTGCTCCAGCATCGCGGCGATGCGGCGGACCAGCGCCACATCTTCGGGCCGGTAATAGCGACGGTTGCCAGCGCGTTGGAGCGGCCGCAGCTGTGGGAAGCGGGTTTCCCAATAACGCAGAATATGCTGCGGCAGCCCGGTTTCCCGCGACAATTCGCCAATCGTGCGATACGCGCCCGCCGCTTTGCCGCCCGACTCCGCTGCTGCAGGAGCGTCGGCGTTCGCGGGCGGGACCGCCACGGTCAGCGTCAGTCAGCGTCGACGATGCGATCGCGCATCATCTGGCTGGCGCGAAAGGTGAGGACACGGCGCGGCGCGATCGGCACTTCGATGCCGGTCTTGGGATTTCGACCGACGCGCTCGCCCTTGTCGCGCAGCACGAAGGTGCCAAAGCCCGAAATCTTGACGTTGTCGCCCTTGGCCAGCGCACCGCACATATGGCCAAGAATCTGCTCGACCAGCTTGGACGAATCCGCCCGCGACAGGCCAACACTATTGTGAAGCGCCTCGGCGAGATCGGCCCGTGTCAACGTTCCTACTGATGCCATTCCTTTTCCCTCCCCGTAGAATGGTAGAGAACCGACCTAACACACAGAAGTGGTTGACTGAAAGTACTACTTAGTTCCTCGTAACAAGGGATTAGAAGCGAATGACGGCGGCACCCCAGGTGAAGCCGCCCCCCATCGCTTCCAGCACGATCAAATCGCCATGCTTGATCCGCCCATCCTTGACCGCCGTGTCGAGCGCCAGCGGAACCGATGCGGCCGAGGTGTTGGCATGCTGGTCGACCGTGACGACGACTTTGTCGGGCGACAGATTGAGCTTGCGCGCGGTCGCATCAAGGATGCGGGCATTGGCCTGATGCGGCACCAGCCAGTCGACATCGCCCGCCGAAAGCCCGGCCACGGCCAGCGTCTCGGTCATCACCGAAGCGAGATTGACGACGGCGTGGCGAAACACCTCGCGCCCCTTCATGCGCACCTTGCCGACGGTGCCGGTGGTCGAGGGGCCACCATCGACATACAGCAGTTCGTTATGGCGGCCATCGGCGTGCAGCCGCACCGCGAGGATGCCGCGTGCGCCGGTGTCCTGCGCCTCCAGCACAACCGCGCCCGCGCCATCGCCGAACAGCACGCAGGTCGCGCGGTCTTCCCAGTCGAGGATCCGGCTGAAGGTCTCCGCACCGATCACCAGCGCGCGCTTGGCGGCACCGCTGCGCAACATGGCGTCGGCAACCTGGAGCGCGTAGAGAAAGCCCGAACAGACGGCTGCGACATCGAAGGCGACGCAATCGTCGATGCCGAGCATCGCCTGCACCTTGGTCGCGCTGGCCGGGAAGGTCTGGTCCGGGGTGGCGGTGGCCAGCACGATCAAATCGATGTCCTGCGCCGAAAGGCCAGCCGAGCCCAGCGCCGCGCGGCACGCATCGGCGGCGAGCGTGGCGGTGGTTTCGTCAGGGCCGGCAATGTGGCGGAAGCGGATGCCGGTGCGCTCGACGATCCATTCGTCCGAGGTATCGACGGTTTCGGCCAGCTCGGCATTGGACACGCGCCGCGTCGGCAGCGCCGATCCGGTGCCGATAATCACGCTGTGCATCATGCCGCCTTTTTCTCGAAATCGCCGAGATCTTCCGCGATTCGCCGCGTCAGATCATCGCGCACCATCTTTGCCGCCGCCGCAATCGCAGTCGCCACGCCGACTTCATTGGCACCGCCGTGGCTTTTGACGACCAACCCGTTAAGCCCCAGGAAAACGGCACCATTGTGGTTATTCGGGTCGAGATGATGGCGCAGTAATTCGGTTGCGGGGCGCGAGATGAGGAAGCCGATCTTCGAACGGACCGAGGAACGGAACGCGCGCTTCAGCAGATCCGCGACGAAACGCGCAGTACCCTCCGCCGTTTTCAGCGCGATATTGCCCGAAAAACCATCACACACGATCACGTCGACATCACCGCGCGACAATTTGTCGCCTTCGATGAAGCCGGTAAATTCCAGTGGAAGGTGCGCGGCGGCGCGCAGCGCGGTGGCGGCATCACGAATCGTCTCGGTGCCCTTCTGGTCCTCGCTGCCGATGTTGAGCAGCGCGACTCGCGGGCGGGCGAGATCCAGCGTGGTGCGCGCATAGGCCGCGCCCATCACCGCAAACTGGATAAGGTTACGCGAATCGCACTCGGTATTGGCACCGAGATCGAGCACGACCGTGTCATTGTCGCCCAGCGACGGCATCAGCCCGGCCAGCGCCGGGCGGTCGATCCCCGGGATCATCCGCAGCGACAGCTTCGACATCGCCATCAGCGCGCCGGTATTGCCCGCCGACACGCACGCGGCGGCGCGACCCTGCTTCACCATGTCGATCGCGATGCCCATCGACGTCGTCTTGGCGCGGCGAATCGCCTGGCTCGGCTTGTCGCTCGAACCGACAACACCGGGCGCGTGGACGATTTCGGAATGGGCGGTGAGATTGGGGTGATTTTTCAGCCCAGCATGGATCGCGGCCTCATCCCCGACCAGGATGAAACGCATATCCTCAAACCGGCGGCGCGCACGCGCCACCCCGGCGAGCATCACCGCCAGCCCTTCGTCGCCACCCATCGCATCGATCGCGATCCGGGAGCTGTTCGTCACGCTGGCCGCCCCCTGTTCACTGTCCGAGCGTTGCGTCAGGTCAGCCTTCGACCGAAACGATCTCACGACCGTTATAATGGCCGCACGACGGGCACAAATTGTGGGGACGCTTCAGTTCGCCGCAATTCGGGCATTCCTGGAACGACGCGACGGTCAGCGAATCGTGCGAACGACGCATGCCGCGCTTGGACGGCGTGGTTTTTCTTTTGGGGACGGCCATTTCGGCGAAACCTTATGCTTGTCTGACAGGTGCGATACGCCCGGTTCGGGCTCTCCGCAACCAACGCCTGAGGTTGGCCGCGCAAGCGGCACCGATGCCAGACAAATCGCGAAGATGGCGGCCTATAGCGATTCTGCGCGGCGTTGCAAGCTCAGGGAATGAATGCCAAGGCCGCATCACCCGGTTTACCGGACTTTCTGGGGGAGAAGAACGATGAGTTCGATCATGTTGCCAATCACAGTGATGACAGCAGGTGCCGCCGCCCTGCTCAATTTGTGGCTCGCCATGCGCACCGGTTCGATCCGTAAAGCGGCCAAAATCGACATCGGGGATGGCGGCAACGCCCAACTGATTCGCCGGATGCGCGCGCATGCCAATTTCGTCGAATATACGCCCTTTATCGTGATCCTGATCGGCCTGATCGAATTCACCACCGGCACATCATTGTGGCTGTGGGCGGTGAGCGGCGTATTCCTGCTCGGCCGAGTCGGCCATGCGCTTGGCATGGACGGGCTGCCTGGCGGACGGATGGCCGGGACCATCATCACCTTCCTGCTGCTGCTCGGCCTGGGCGGCTATGCGGTGGTGCTGCCCTATCTGCCACACGCAGCAACCAGCGTGACCGCCCCGAGCGCGGTCCGCGCAGGCTGAGCCTCAGGCGGCGAGCGCCGCGTCGCTGACGAACATGTTGGTGCGGCGCTCATGCGCGAAACTGCTGGCCGGGCCATGCCCCGGAATGAAGGTGGTATCGTCGCCCAGCGGCCACAATTTGGTGACGATCGAGTCGAGCAATTGCGGATGGTTGCCGCGCGGAAAATCGGTGCGACCGACCGACCCTGCGAACAACACGTCGCCGACCAGCGCCAATTTGGAGGGCGCGTGGTGGAAGACGACGTGGCCGGGCGTGTGGCCAGGCGTTTCATAGACATCGAGCACCAGATTGCCGACGGTGACGGTGTCGCCCTCGACCAGCCAGCGATCGGGCTCGAAATTGACGCCGGTTATGCCGTATTGCGCACCACTTTCGGACAGGGTCGAGGTGAGGAAACGATCTTCCTCATGCGGCCCCTCGATCCCGACGCCGAGCTGTTCGGCGAGCGGCTTGGCCTCGCCGCAATGGTCGATATGGCCGTGGGTGAGGATGATCTTCTCCACTGTCACCTTGTGCTGCGCGGCGGCGGCGAGCAGCTTGGGCAAGTCACCACCCGGATCGACGAACGCCCCGCGCATCGTCGCGGTACACCATAACAGCGTGCAATTCTGTTGCAGCGGCGTCACCGGGATGATCGTGGCGCGGAGCGGCGGCTGGGGGGGCTGAGCGGTCATGCCCCCTGAAATACGGTGAGTGCGGCGGAAAACCAAGCGCGCGAAAACCAAGGGTTGCCGACAGGGGCGTCGCCGGGGCATTTGTTACACGCCATTATGCAAATGCAACCGCCCAACCCGCTTGTACTGCGGAGCCCGTTCGTCCTGCTGGACGACGCGCGCGATGGCGGCGCGGCGGCGCGGCTCTATTGCGATCCGGTGCGACTCGTCACGGCGCGATCGGTGTCCGAGGTCCGCCCGGCGCTGGAGGCGCTGCGCAAGGCGCGGGCTGGCGGGCTGCAAGCCGCCGGATTCCTGTCCTATGAAGCCGGGGCCGCGTTCGAGTCGGTCGCAGGCGCGGAACCGGACGAGGCCGCCGCTCCGTTGCTGTGGTTCGGCCTGTTCGAGCGCTACACCGAAATCGCGCCCGACGCGGTGCCGACAATGTTGCCCGATCCGGCGGGGGCGTGGATCGGTGCGCCCGAACCTGCGATCGACCGCGCGACCTATGATGCGCATTTCGCCGCCGTACAGGCGCGTATCGTCGCCGGAGACCTGTACCAGGCCAATCTCACCTATCGCGCACACGCCCGCATCCTCGGCGATCCTGTGTCGCTGTACGCGCGCTTGCGCAGGGCGGCGCGCGCCGGGTTTGGGGCGCTGATCGATACCGGGGCGGAGCGGATCCTCTCGCTTTCGCCCGAACTGTTCTTTTCGCTGGAAGGCGACACGCTGCTGTGTCGGCCGATGAAGGGCACGGCGCGGCGCGGCGATAGTGCCGATGCCGACCGCGCGATTGCCGCTGCGCTGGTCGACGACCCCAAGCAGCGCGCCGAAAATTTGATGATCGTGGACTTGATGCGCAACGATCTGGCGCGCGTTGCCCGCGCCGGCTCGGTCGCGGTGCCGCGTTTGTTCGAGGTGGAAAGCTATCCGACGGTGCATCAATTGGTCTCAACCGTCACCGCGACGATCGTGCCCGACACCGACGCGATCGATGTGTTGGCGGCGCTGTTTCCGTGCGGATCGATCACCGGCGCACCGAAGATCGCGGCGATGGAGGCGATCGCCGCGATCGAAGGGCGCGCCCGCGGGCTTTATACCGGCGCGATCGGCCGCCTCGATGCCAATGGCGATGCCATGTTCAACGTCGCGATTCGCACGCTGACGCTGCCGTATGGCGCTGAGCACGCCCGCTTTGGCGCAGGTGGGGGGATCGTCGCCGATTCGGTCGCGGCCGAAGAATGGGATGAAGCGCGCGCCAAGACCGACTTCCTCACCCGCGACGCGCGCGCGTTCGATCTGATCGAGACGATGGCGTTCGACCCCGAACACGGGGTCTTGCGGCTGGACCGCCACCTCCGGCGGCTTGCGGCGAGTGCGCAGGCGTTCGGCTTCGCGTTCGACCGGCACGGCACGCGCAATGAGCTGCAAGCCGCTACCTTTCGCCTGCGCACTCGGCGCAAGGTCCGTCTGGTGCTGGCACCAAGCGGCGCGGTCGCGATCGAAATTGCCGAAATGCCCCCCGCTCCGGATGGTCCCGTGGCGGTGGCGGTGGTTCCCTTGCCGGTAACGCCCGCCGATTTTCGCCTGCGCCACAAGACCAGCGACCGTGCCTTTTATGATCAGGCGCGTATTGCGGCGGGCAGCGATGAAGTGGTGTTCGTGCGCCCCGACGGACGGCTGACCGAGGGGAGTTTCACCTCGCTGTTCGTGCCACGCGGGGACCTGCTCGTGACGCCGCCGCTGGAGGACGGACTGTTACCGGGGGTGTTGCGCGCCGACCTGCTGGCGCAAGGCCGGGCGATCGAGGGTGTGCTGACCGAGGCTGATCTGGCGCATGAATTTTTCGTCGGCAACGCCCTGCGCGGACTGATTCGTGCGCGACACACGGTTGCGGCAACGCCGCTAGCGGGATAAGCGCTCGCGCGAGTTCCCCGCCGCCACGGCTTTTTCCCAAGGCTCTTTCTTATGCATCCTTCCGCCGCGCTCGCCCGCATCAAGCCATCGCCGACGCTGGCGATCACCACGCGCGTGCAGGAATTGAAGCGCGCAGGCGTCGACGTGATCGGCCTGGGCGCGGGCGAGCCCGATTTCGACACGCCCGATTTCGTGAAGGAAGCCGCGATCAAGGCGATTCGCGACGGCCAGACCAAATATACCAATGTCGACGGCACGCCCGAGTTGAAGGCGGCGATCGTCGCCAAATTCGCGCGCGACAATGGCCTGAGCTATACGCCCGACCAGATCAGCGTGAATGTCGGCGGCAAGCACACTTTGTTCAACGCAATCGTCGCCACGGTCGATGTCGGCGACGAAGTGATCGTGCCCGCGCCCTATTGGGTGAGTTATCCCGATGTCGTGCTGTTCGCGGGCGGCACGCCGGTGTTCGTCGCGGCCGGGCCGGAGCAGGGTTACAAATTGCGTCCCGAGCAGCTTGAGGCCGCGATCACCCCGCGCACCAAATGGGTGATCCTCAATTCGCCGTCCAACCCGACCGGGGCCGCCTATAGCGCCGCCGAGTTGAAGGCGCTGGGCGAAGTGCTGGAGCGCCACCCGCATGTGTGGATCTTCGCCGACGATATGTATGAGCATATCCTGTATGACGGCTTCGAATTCACCACGATCGCGCAAGTGTGCCCGTCGCTGTATGAGCGCACGCTGACGGTCAATGGCTGCTCCAAAGCCTATGCGATGACCGGCTGGCGCATCGGTTATGCAGGCGGCGCGTCGTGGCTGATCAAGGCGATGTCCAAGCTGCAGTCGCAATCGACCAGCAACCCGTGCTCGATCGCGCAGGCCGCCGCCGTTGCGGCGCTCAATGGCGACCAGAGCTTCCTCAAGGACCGTGCCGCCGCCTTCCAGGTGCGGCGCGATCTGGTCGTGTCGATGCTGAACGCGGCCGAGGGCATCACCTGCCCGAAGCCGGAGGGGGCGTTCTACGTCTATCCCGAATTCTCGGCCTTGATCGGCAAGACCACCCCCTCGGGCAAGCTGATCGACAGCGACGAAGCGTTCGTTGCCTATCTGCTCGACGATGCCAAGGTCGCCGCGGTGCAGGGGGCGGCGTTTGGCCTGTCGCCAGCGATGCGCATTTCCTATGCGACCTCCGACGCACTGCTGCGCGAAGCCTGCGAACGCATCCAGACGGCCTGCGCAAACGTACGGTGAGGCATTGGTTCAGCTTTTAGCAACGATTGGTTGCTGAAAAGCCTCTTGCGAAACGATTGGACAATGCCGATTTGCTGCGTCGCAGCGATCGGCATGGAGCCGACCGCGAAAGGGTCTACAATGCGCAGCGTTTTGAAGTCGGGTTTCTTGTGGCAGTTTGCGGGCGGTTTCGCCCTGGGCGCGATCGCTCTGGTAACGCTGCACCCGACCGAAGGCGCGCGGGCAACCACCCCGACCGAGGCAAAGGCCGCCGCTACGCGCTGATCGTCGGCCCGGTCGCCGGATCGTCGTCGCGCGCGTCCGGCATAGGCATCGAATCACCCCTGCTCTTCTGCCGATAGCGCCGCGCGACCAGTGCGGCCCCGAGCAGAAAACCGCCCGGCACCAGCACCACCGCCGCCGCCAGCCCAATCCGGTTCCAGTTCGTGTCTTTTCGGTCCATCCGGAGCGCTTAGACGATCATGCCAGATCCGCTGTCACAAAATCGGCGCAGCGTTCGCCGATCATGATCGAAGGCGCGTTGGTGTTGCCCGAGATGAGCTTGGGCATGACCGAGGCATCGGCCACGTACAGCCCTTCCACACCACGCACGCGCAACCGCGGATCGCACACTGCGGCGTCGTCCGATCCCATGCGCGCGGTCCCGACCGGGTGGTACACCGTATCGGCGCGCGCGCGGATCAGCCGCTCCAGCGCATCATCGTCGCTCAGATCGATCGGGTAGCGGTCGCGGCCCTTATGGTTGCTGAGCGGCGCGGTCTCGAGAATGCGGTACATCGCGCGCACGCCGCGCTTCATCACCTCCATATCGCGCGAATCGCTGAAAAAGGCGGGGTCGATCAGCGGGGCCACGCGCGCATCGACCGAGGCGAGGCGCACCGTACCGTGGCTTTCAGGCCGGAGCACGCAGACGTGACAGGAAAAGCCATGCCCCGGCACCTTGGTGCGGCCATGATCTTCCAGCGCCGCGATCACGAAATGGAGTTGCACGTCGGGGGCGGGCGCATCGGGCGTCACCGTCAGGAACGCCCCCGCCTCGGCAAAGGGCGTCGTCATCATGCCCTGCCGCTTGCGCAACCATTGGAAGAACGCGCCGCCCATCGCCAGCGTGCCCTTGAGCGACGAACCGACAAAGTCCGTTCCCGGCGTCTCGAACGCCGCGACATAATCGATATGGTCCTGCAAATTGGACCCGACCGCAGGCCGGTCGACCCGCACGGCAATGCCCTTCTCGCGCAAGTGCGCGCCGGGACCGATCCCCGACAGCATCAGCAATTGCGCGGTCCCGAACACGCCGCCCGCCAGAATGACGCCGCGCCGCGCGCGAATGACCTTCGATTGGCCATCCTGCAAATAGGCGACGCCCCACACGCGCCCTTCATCGAACAGGACGCGCTCGGCGGTGACGCCGGTCAGGATATGCAGATCGGGATTGGCCGGGCGATCCCCCAGATAGGCGCGCGCCGAGGTCCAGCGCTCGCCATTCTTCTGCGTCACCTGATACAGGCCAATGCCTTCCTGCCGCTCGCCATTGAAATCCATGTTGCGCGGGATTTGCAGGCTCGCCCCCGCTTCGATGAAATCTAGGCTGCCGGGATTGGCGAATTTCTGGTCGCTCACCCACAAGGGCCCGTCGCCGCCATGATAGGCATCGCCGCGCCGCACATTGTGCTCGCTGCGTTTGAACCAGGGCAGCACCTCGTCATACGACCAGCCCGGACACCCCATCGCCGCCCAATTGTCATAGTCCCAGCGATTGCCGCGAATATAGATCATCGCGTTGATCGCGCTCGATCCGCCCAACCCCTTGCCGCGCGGCTGATGCCCGCGCCGACCGTTCAGCCCGGCTTGCGGCACGGTTTCATAATTCCAGTTGGTCTTGTCGGTCTGAAAAGCGAGGAAGGCCGGAATGCGCGTGCGCAACCCCGCGTTGCGCCCGCCCGCCTCGAGCAAGGCGACCGAGAATTTGCCGCCTTCGCTCAGCCGCCCGGCCGCCGCCGCTCCGCCAGATCCGCCCCCGACGACGACGATGTCGGCTTCTTCCATTCGACCTCTCCCCACCCTGGTACTTTAGCGTACCCCGTCTGTGTTTTTTCCGTCTGCCATGCCGTCCAAGCGTACGCGCCACTGCGCCTTGATCGTCTCCGACGTGTCGCGGCTGCCATCATGGCTCCACCCCGGCGGCATCACCAGATAGCCGAGCTTGGCACGAAGCCCGGGCGCGCGCCACACATCCTGTGCGATGCCGATCCATTCATGGAACGCCGCCCATAACAGGTTGAAGCTGCCGAGATTCTTGACGATGCCATAGTGGGGCCGGTCATCGGCGCGCTCGGGTTCGAAGGTGCCGAACATCTTGTCCCACACGATGAACACCCCGGCATAATTGGTGTCGAGATAGCGCGGGTTGGTCGCGTGGTGCGCGCGGTGGTGCGACGGCGTGTTCATCACCGCCTCGAACCAGCCGGGCATGCGGTCGATCACCTCGGTGTGGATCCAGAATTGGTAGATCAGGTTCAGCCCCGCCACGAAGAAGATCATCGCCGGAGGAAAGCCGATCAGGAACAGCGGCAGGCGGAAGATGAACCCCATCGAAACAAAGCCGGTCCAGGTCTGCCGGAGCGCGGTCGACAGATTATAATGCTGGCTCGAATGATGGATGACATGGCTCGCCCAGAACCAGCGCACGCGGTGCGCCGAGCGGTGGAAGACGTAATAGGACAGATCGTCGAGGACGAAGGCGAGCACGAACCAATACCATTGGTAGCCAATGTCGAAGAGCCGGAACTGCCACACCCACAATGCCATCGCATACACCAGCCCGACCGACAGCGCACCCGCAAGGGTGCTGCCCAGCCCGAGCAGGAGCGAGGTCAGCGTATCGCGCGGTTCATAGCGGGTGCGGTCGCGCAGCCGCGCCACCACCATCTCGACCAGCACCAGCGCAATGAAGCCGGGCACAGCATAAGGGACAGGATCGGGCAGCTCCATGGATGCTACTTACACCCTTGTCAGCACCCCTTTGTCAATGCAGCGTGACGACCACATCGCGCGGTCGCCCGGCCGAGGCTTCGATCGCGCGCACCTCGGCGTCGGTCACGCCGAACAGCAGCACGCTGCCGAACAGCCGCTCGCCCGTTTCGATCCGCACGCCCTCAATGCCCTGGCTGAGCGCGAGCGGCGCGATCAGGCGACGCGCGGCGATCCGGGCACCGTGGCGCTTGAGCACCGCGATGGTGCCATTGCCCGCCACCAGCGCCGCGCCGCCATCTGTGCCGATCACCGCATCATGCGCGACAAACCCCGCTAGCATTTGCTCGGCGGCTTCGCGGGCTTGCGCCACGCTCGCAATCCGGCTCTCGCCCAGCCGCAGCCAGCGCGCGATCAGCGCGAGCGCGATCACGCCCGCAAAACTATAGCCGAGTTGCGTCCAGCTCATGCCGCCGTGGAAAGCGCATCGAGCAACGGCCGCAGACCGGTCAGATCATAGCCCGCCGCTGCCGCCTTCGCCATTGCCGCATCGGGATGCGCCCCCGCCTTCACCGCCGCCAGCGCCCACAAATTGCACGAGCGCGTGCCCGATCGGCAATAGGCCAGCACCGGTCCCTTCGCCTCGGCCAACACCGCCGCCATCGCATCGATTTGCGGGTGCGAGAAACCGGCATGGGTGATGGGGATGGCAGTATAGCCAAGTCCGGCCGCCGCAGCGGCGGCGGCGATTGCGTCGCCGGTCGGCTGGCCGAAATCCTCGCCATCGGGGCGGTTGTTGACGATGGCGGTGAAGCCGGCTGCGGCGAGCGCCGCCAGATCCTCGAGCGAAATCTGTGGCACGACGGAGATGGTGGCGTCGATGGTGCGAAGTGTGGTCATGCGGTTACTCTAACCCGCGCGGTGCCGCCGCGAAAGCGACAGATTTTGCGCGCGCCGAGAAGAAAAGCTAATCGCAAAGCGCTGAAAACCGCATCGATCGCGCCCGCACCCAGCCCCCCTCGCCGCGCCTCGGCGCAAGCACAATTTCGCGCGAAGACGCGAAGCGATTGGCAGTACGCCACCTCCCCTTCTTCTCTTTGCGTCTTCGCGGCTTTGCGTGAAAATCCCTTCTGCTCCGCTAAAACCGTCGTATCACCGCCAGAAACGCCTCGCCATAGGCCTCGAGCTTGCGCGTGCCGACGCCGGTAATCCGCCCCATCGCCGCCAGCGTTGCGGGGCGCAGCGTGGCCATTTCGCGCAGCACCGAATCGTGGAAGATCACATAAGGCGGCACGCTCGCTTCCAGTGCGAGTTCGCGGCGCTTGGTGCGCAGCGCCTCGAACAAGGGATCGCCGCTCGGGTTGAGCTGCGCACCGGTGCCGCCGCGCGTGCGGCGCGTGCGCTTGGGCGGTACGATCAGATCGACGCGCTCGCCTTCCTTCAGGATGCCGCGCGCGCCGGGACCGAACTCCAGCCCGCCAAAGTCGTTGGCGCGGAGCGCATCGCGCAGCAACAGCGCGCGCCCCACCGGCTTGATCAGCGCCGCTTCCTCCGGCGAAGACGCTATGCCGAACACGCCGAGCGATTCATGCCCGTTCATCAGGCTGCGCTCGCTCGACTGTCCCATCAGCACCTGTTCGATATAGCCCGCGCCAAAGCTCTGGCCTGTGCGAAACACCGCGGAGAGGAATTTCCTCGCCACCTCCGTCGCGTCGACCGCCGCCGGAGGGTTGAGGCAATTGTCGCAATTCCCGCACGTGTCGGGGCTGTCATCGCCGAAATGCTTGAGCAGGATCTTGCGCCGACACCCCGCCGTCTCGGCCAGCGCGCCCAAGGCCGCCAGCCGCTGCCGCTCGCCCGGTTGCCGTGCGGGTTCGACCTCGCCAATCCGCTGCCGCGCCCGCGCGAAATCCTCCGCCCCCCAGAACAGATGCGCCACCGCCGGATCGCCATCGCGCCCCGCACGGCCCGTTTCCTGATAATAAGCCTCGATCGACTTGGGGAGGCCAGCATGCGCGACGAAGCGCACGTCGGGCTTGTCGATACCCATGCCAAACGCGACCGTCGCGCACATCACCATGTCTTCGCTCGCCACGAAATCGGCTTGGTTGCGCGCGCGCACCGCTGGATCGAGCCCGGCATGATAGGCCCGCGTCGGCCGCCCGGTCTTGGCCAGCGCCTCGGCCATCTTCTCGGTGCCAGCCCGACTCTGGACATAGACGATGCCCGCCCCCGGCGTTTCCGCGATCAGATCGGCGATCTGGCGCGTGGCATTGTCCTTGGGGCTGATGCGGTACTGGATATTGGGCCGGTCGAACCCGGCGACGATCATCCCGTCGTGCGGAATGCCAAGCTGGTCGAGAATGTCGGCGCGGGTATGCGCGTCCGCAGTCGCGGTCAGCGCGAGGCGCGGCACGTTCGGAAAGGCATCGAGCAGCGGACGCAGCAAACGGTAATCGGGGCGGAAGTCATGCCCCCATTCGGACACGCAATGCGCCTCGTCGATCGCGAACAAGGCGAGCGGTGCCTGCCCCAGCAAATCGCGAAAGCTGCCACTCGAGGCACGTTCGGGCGCGACATAGAGCAAATCGAGTTCACCGCGCCGGAAACGCGCGATCGTCTCCATCTGGTCGGTATCGACCGAGGTCAGCGTCGCCGCGCTGATCCCGATCGCGGTCGCCGCGCGCAACTGATCGTGCATCAGCGCGATCAGCGGCGACACCACGACACAGGTGCCGGGCAGCGCCAGCGCGGGCAATTGATAACAAAGCGACTTGCCCGCCCCGGTCGGCATCACCGCCAGCGTGTTCTGCCCCGCCAGCACGCGCTCCACCACCGATCCCTGCACCCCGCGAAACGCAGGAAAGCCGAAGGTCGATTGCAATATGGGGAGGGGGTCGAGCGTCATGCCCCGATCTAGCGTGCCCCGCCCCGAAGCGTAAGGGGCACACCCACGCAATTAACCGGGCGCTCACAATCCGGTCCTAAACTCGCCGCATCCCGAAACCCGGACCGGCTGGGGGTGCCGTGCACGCGACAATGACGATGGTTTGGGACGGTATCTGCTGGCTTGCCGGCTATTGGGCGAATCAACTCGGCGGAACCTTCTTCGGCACGGGGTCGACACTGTCGATTTTCGGGCTGGTGGTGACGGTGCTGATCGCGGCGTTCCTGGCGGTGCCGCGCGGGCGGCGGGCGATGCCCCGGCTGGCGGTGTGGCGGCGCGCGCTATTCCCCCGCCGGATCTTCTCCAGCGCCTCGGGCCGGGCAGACCTGTGGTGGTTCGCGTTCAGCCTGTTCGGCTATGGGCTGCTATTCGGCTGGGCGGTGCTGTCGAGCGTGCAGATCGCCGCGCTGCTGCGCGGCATGATCGGCCCGGTCGCGCCGCTCGGCCTGCCGCCGATCGTGGCGGGCGCGGTGCTGACGCTGTTGCTCTACCTCGCTTATGAATTCGCCTATTGGCTCGACCATTATCTCAGCCACGCCGTCCCGCTGCTGTGGCAGTTCCATGCGGTACACCACTCGGCCGAAAGCCTGTCGCTGTTGACGACCTTTCGCGTCCATCCGGTCGACACAATCGTCTTTGCCAATATCACCGCCATCATGATCGGGGTAACCCAAGGACTGGCCGGTCCGCTGCTGGGGGAACCGCACGGCGTGACGATCAGCGGCGTCAATGCCCTGACGATGATCGGCGCGATCACGCTCACCCATGTGCAGCATTCGCATTTGTGGGTGACGTTCGGCCCGCGCTGGGGCCGGTGGCTGCTGAGCCCGGCGCACCACCAGATCCACCATTCGATCGACGTGCGGCACCACAATCGCAATTTCGGCAATACCTGTGCGGTGTTCGACCGGCTGTTCGGCACCTTGTACCTGCCCGCCGCACGCCGCGAGCCACTGCGCTTTGGCGTGGAAGGGGGCGGCGCACGACCGCATGGCTGGCGCACTGCGCTGTTCGCGCCTTTCGGCAAGGCCTGGGCGCTGCGGCCGCGCACCCTACGCCCCCTTGCGCAACCCGATCCACCCCGTGCAAATGCGGGACATGGACACCGTTATCGACAACAAAGCTGAGGCCGAATTCGAACTGACCGTCGGCGGCAAGCGCGCCGTCGCGGCCTATCAGATGGAGGGGGATACGATCGTCTTCACCCACACGATCGTGCCCAAGGCGCTGGAGGGCCGCGGCGTCGGCTCCAAGCTGATCCGCGCCGCGCTCGATTCAGCGCGCGACCGGGGCCTGAAGGTCATCCCGCAATGCCCGTTCGTCGCGGCCTATATCGAGAAGCATCCGGAATATCGCGAATTGCTGAAGTAAAAGCGCTGCCTCTCCCCGTTCGTTTCGAGCGAAGTCGAGAAACCAGGCACAGCGCTTGCGGCTGTTTCTCGACTACGCTCGAAACGAACGGAGAATTCGGGAGGATCCGCCGCGCGTCTCGCCCCTACTCCGCCGCCACCGACTCCTCCGCCCGCTCTTGCGCCTGGCGGTTCCACATTTCCGCGTACAGCCCGTTCTTGCGCAGCAGCACGGCGTGGCTGCCGCGCTCGACCACGCGCCCGGCTTCCAGCACGACGATCTCGTCGGCATGGACCACGGTCGACAGGCGGTGCGCGATCACGATCGTGGTGCGGCCCCGTTCGATCGCCTGCAGCGTGTCGAGGATCTCGCCCTCGGTGCGGCTGTCGAGCGCGCTGGTCGCTTCGTCCAGAATCAGCACCGGCGGGTTCTTGAGCAGGGTCCGCGCGATCGCCACGCGCTGCTTCTCGCCGCCCGACAGCTTCAGCCCGCGCTCGCCGACACGCGTCGCATAGCCCTCGGGCTGACGCTCGATGAACCCCGCAATCGCCGCCCCGCGCGCGGCGGCCTCGATCTCGGCCTGCCCAGCGCCCTCACGGCCATAAGCGATGTTGTAGCCGATCGTGTCGTTGAACAGCACAGTATCCTGCGGCACGATGCCGATCGCCGAGCGCAGCGACGCCTGCGTCACCTGCGCAATGTCCTGCCCGTCGATCGTGATGCGCCCGCCGGTCAGATCGTAGAAACGGAACATCAGCCGCGCGAGCGTCGATTTGCCCGCGCCCGATGGCCCGACCACCGCCAGCGTCTTGCCCGCGGGAATATCGAGATCGATGCCCTTCAGGATCGGCATCCCCGCATCATAACCGAAGCGCACATCCTCGAAGCGCACATGCCCGCGCGCCACCAGCAGCGGCGTGGCACCCGCTGCGTCGACCACCTCCGATTGCGTATCGATCAGGTCGAACATCGCGCCCATGTCGATCACGCCCTGGCGGATCGTGCGATAGACCATGCCGAGCAGATCGAGCGGGCGGAACAGTTGCGACAGCAGCGTGGACACGAACACCACGTCGCCCGCCGAAAACTTGCCGCCGCCCCAGCCCCAGGCAACGAACGCCATCCCGCCGCCGAGCATCAGGTTGGTGATCAGCGCCTGCCCGACGTTGAGCCATGCCAGTGAATTTTCGGAAATGACCGCGGCATTGGCATAGGCCGCCATCGCCGCGTCATAGCGTTTGCCCTCGCGCTCCTCCGCGCCGAAATATTTGACCGTCTCGAAATTGAGCAGCGAATCGACCGCATGGCTCACCGCCCCGGTGTCGAGATCGTTCATCCGCGTGCGCAAAGCGGCGCGCCAATCGGTCACCATCCGGGTGAACCAGATATAGGCGACCACCATCACCATCGTCGCCGCGACCAGCCCCCAGCCGAAGCTCGAGCGGAAGATGTTGAGCACCAGCAACAGTTCCAGCACCGTCGGCGCGATGTTGAACAGCATGAAATACAGCATCGTATCGATGCTCTTGGTGCCGCGCTCGACCACCTTGGTCACCGCCCCCGTGCGCCGCTCCAGATGGAAGCGCAGGCTGAGCTGGTGGAGGTGACGGAACACACTCGCCGCCAGCCGCCGCGTCGCATCCTGCCCGACGCGCTCAAACACCGCATTGCGCAGATTGTCGAACAGGGTCGTCGCGAAGCGCGCACCGGCATAGCCGAGCACCAGCGCGATCACGATCCACATGGCGGAGCGATCGCCCTGCGCCATGCGGTCGACCGCCCATTTCAGCGTGTAAGCGCTGACATAGACCTGGGTGACCTTGGACACCGCGACCAGCAGCATCGCTCCCACGATCCGCAGCCGCAGCATCGGCGCATCGGCCGGCCACAGATAGGGCAGGAAGCGCTTGAGCGTCGGCAGCATGGGCTGTTCGGGCGCGGTCGAGGAGGTGGCGGTATCGGGGGGCATGTTGCTCCCATGTAGGCGTGGTCAAGCCGTATCGAAAGCGCTTCATGGAACAAGCAAGGCGGCTCGTCGGTTTTATGGGCGAACGGAGACGATCATGGAACCGCTGTTCTACGTCATGGCGATCATGGGTTGCGGCGACGGCAGCACCGCCTGCCAACAGGCTCGCGTTGAACCCGCGCATTATGCATCGATCCGCGCCTGCCAGATGGCGATGCCCGCCGCCTTGGCGCGCAACAGCGATATCGATTATCCGGTGGTATCCGCTTCCTGCCGCGCCACCGGCGAGCGCCTGGCCCAGGCAGCCCCGCGCACGCCGCGCGGATGATTCCCAGCACGCACGGCGCGTGATAGGCTGGCGCTTCGCAAGCGGGGCCTATTTTCATGCGTAAACTCTTTGCCGTCGCCGCCGGGTCGCTGGTCGCGTTCGCGCTGGTTGCCTTGTTCGATTTTATCGGCAGCGCGCTCTATCCCGTATCAGGCGACATCAATGCCGCCGATCCAGCGACGCTGGCCGCGCTGATCGCGAGTATTCCCTTACCCGCAAAGCTGCTGATGGTTGCGGGCTGGCTGGCCTCGCCGATCGGCGGTGCCTGGCTCGCTTTGCGCATTGCCGACGGCCATTGGGTCGGCTGGGTGGTGACGCTCGTTTTCCTGGTGGCAGGCTTGGTCAATCAGGCGATGCTGCCGCATCCGCTGTGGATGCAGATCTGCGCGGTGGTGATGCCGCTGCTCGGCGGCTGGCTGGCGCAAAAGCTGCACCACAAACCCTATCCCGGCGAACCGTTGCTCGGCTGAATCAGCGCGGTCGCGTCCACAGCGCCGGATCGCGCGGCTGTGGCGGATACAGCGTCACGCGCTGCCGCGCCTCGCGCCATGCGCGCACGATGAAACCGATCTTGGCGAGGCCCGACGTGCTCACCCGCCGATCCCAGGCGCGCGCGCCAAGCGCTGCAACCTTGCGCCCGATCGCGCCATAAATCCCCGCCGCCGCCAGCACCGCCCAGGCCGAGCGGAAGGCAAGCGCGGGTGTGCCAAGCCGCGCACTCGCCTCATAGCGCGCCGCCAGCGTGCCCAACCGCTCGCCCAATTGCCCGAGCCGCTCACGATGCTGTGGCGCAAGCAGGTCCTCCGCCGGAATGCCCGCCTCCTCCAGCCACGCCTGCGGCAGATAACACCGCCCGGCACCCGCATCCTCCACCACATCGCGCGCGATATTGGCGAGCTGGAACGCCAGCCCCAAATCGCACGCGCGGTCGAGCGTCGCGTCATCGTCGGCGGGCACGCCCATCGCCAGCGCCATCATGCAGCCGACCGCGCCCGCGACATGATAGCAATATCGATACAGATCCTGCTCGGTCTGCGGCCGCCACCCTTGCGCATCGAGCGCGAAGCCCGCGATCAGGTCACGCGCCAGCGCCGGGGGCAACGCCGTCTCCGCGGCAAAGATCCGCAGCGCATCGAACGCCGGGTCGCCCACCACGATCCCGGCCAGCGCCGCCTCGGTCAGCGCCGAGATTTCGGCGAGCCGCGCCGGGCCGTCGCTGACCCCGGTCATGTCATGGCCATGGTCCTGTCCATCGGCAATGTCGTCGCACGCGCGGCACCAGGCATAGAGCAGCCACGCCCGTTCGCGCGTCTTGGGCGCAAACAAACGGCTGGCCGCGGCAAAGCTCTTCGATCCGCGCGCGATCGATTCCTGCGCGGTCGCGACGATCGCATCGCGCGAGGGCGCAGCCGCGCTCAAAGGTCGCGCGCGCCGATCTTGGTGATCGTCTCGATCGGCTCGTGGCTGCCCATCTGCGCCAGCAGCCCGTCAAGCGCGCTGTCGATCAACAGGATCCCGGCATGTTGCGGCCGCAGGAAACCGACGCTCGCCATATGGTGATAGAAAGCGATCAGATGGTCGTAATAGCCCGCGACATTGAGCAGCCCGACCGGCTTGGCGTGATAGCCGATCTGCGCCCAGCTCAGGGCCTCCCACAATTCATCCATCGTGCCGGTGCCGCCGGGCAAATTGATGAAACCGTCGGACAGGTCGGTAAACGCCTGTTTGCGCTGGTGCATCGTGCCGACGACATGGAGTTCGGTGAGGCCCTGATGCGCCACTTCGGCATCGACCAAAGCCTGCGGGATGATGCCGATCACCTCGCCGCCCGCGGCCATCGCCGCATCGGCCACCGCGCCCATCAGCCCGAGCCGGCCACCGCCATAGACAAGACCGATGCCCCGCTCGGCCAGCGTCCGACCAACCTCTTTCGCGCACGCAATGTACACCGGGTCCGCCGGAGTCGCCGATCCGCAATACACCGCCAGACGCTTCATGACGGGCTCCCCTCCCTGGAAGGGAGGGGTCGGGGG
>Ga0209482_1000018_pt1 | contig 141177 bp, 131 predicted proteins | sample CoawatmetaG10DNA_FD_187512 | JGI IMG/M metagenome (GOLD analysis project Ga0209482, IMG submission 187512) | Marine microbial communities from the West Antarctic Peninsula - Coastal water metaG104-DNA (SPAdes) (version 2) | ecosystem: Environmental > Aquatic > Marine > Coastal ...
CAGAGCGTTGCCGACCTCTTCGACCCTGATCTCGCTGTTTGCGAACTTTTTCAAGACGCTGTTTGATTAATTTAATACGATCTCTGACCATCCGGCGATCAGACTCAAGCTGAGTTTCACCAGGTCCACGCATACCAATGCCGCCCTTTTCACGATCAAGGTGGGTCCAACCTCGAACCAAGCGTGATGAGAGATGTTGAAGTTGCGCAAGCTCGACCTGCAGCTTACCTTCATGAGTTCGCGCACGCTGAGCAAAAATATCTAAAATAAGCCCTGTTCTGTCCAAAACCCTGCACTGCAAAACGGCTTCTAAATTACGCTCCTGACTCGGCGACAAATTATGATTAAATATCACCAATTCGGCATTGACACTCTTTACCGTCGCATTGATCTCTTCGAGCTTACCTGTGCCTATAAAAGTCTTGGCGCTAGGCGATTTTCTGGAGCCAGTAATAAACTCCACAGGGTCGCCACCAGCAGAAAGCACTAGTTCTTCAAATTCTCTAGGGTCTTCAGGTTCAGATTCGCTATTAAGCTTAATATGAACCAGTACCGCTCGTTCGCCAGACTCTGGTCGCTCAAAAAACAATGCCACCGGCTATGTTTGGTCATCGCTATAATCGCCGCCATCATCTTCATCAGCACCACTACTTGGAAGTCGCACGACACGAGAGGGTACAATTGTAGAAATGGCATGCTTGTACACCATTTGACTGACGGTATTCTTCAGCAGGACAACAAACTGATCAAATGACTCAACCTGGCCTTGGAGCTTAATACCGTTAACTAAAAATATTGACACTGGAACCCGTTCTTTTCTCAACACATTAAGAAAAGGGTCCTGCAGGTTATGACCTTTTGGCATGGAGATTTCTCCTTATTGACTATTCAATATAGGCTGCATGAATCACAGCAAAAATGTAAGCGGGATTGCGGGCCGCAGTTAGAAGCTTTCTTTATTGCTCCTTACCTCTACAATATGGGGTGCTCTCTTAGTATTTTCAAGCTTTGATTGCACATATTTGCATGACTATAGTATTGATCACCATTATCGACCTGAATTTGGTGCGCGTTTGGCCAATTGCGCAGCCAGGTGATTTGTCGCTTAGCTAGCTGGCGAGTGGCGATAATACCCTTTTCTATAGCCTCTTCAAGGGTTAACAGACCATCGCAATAATCCCACATCTGACGATAACCCGCAGACCGCATTGCAGTTGACGTAGCACTGAGGTCGCCGCGCTGATAAAGCGCCTTGACCTCTGATTCGAGACCCAGCTCCATCATGAGGCGAAAACGCTGAGCAATTCTCTCATGCAATAAAGAGCGGTTGTTGCAGACCAACGCTAACTGGATGACCTGGTATTCATCCTCAACACCCTGTCCTTTTGATAATGATTGCAACTCTGACAGCGATGACCCTGTGATTAGGTAGACCTCAAGAGCTCGTTGAATTCTCTGCGAATGATTTGGGTGTATTCGCCCTGCCGTATTTGGATCTATACGCTTCAGCTCCTCATGCAAACTAGGCCAACCAGATTTATTGGCTCGCTCCTGTAGCTCATTACGAATAACTTGATTCGCCTGAGGAAGCTCAGCAAGACCTTCAAGTAACACTTTAAAGTAGAGCATAGTTCCACCTACCAGCAGAGGTATCCGCCCTGCAGAGGAGATCTCACTCATTTTCTCCCTAGCGTCTTTAAGAAAATTCCCAGCGCTGTAGGCGTCAACAGGATCTCTAATGTCGATGAGTTGGTGAGGATGCTTCTTGAGCGTCTCTCGATCAGGTTTAGCGCTACCTATGTCCATCTGACGGTATACCTGAGCCGAATCAACACTAATAATATCGACAGGAAGATGTTCACGAAGGCTCATCGCTACGTCTGTTTTCCCTGAGGCCGTCGGGCCCATGACGAAAATAGCTGGGGGTAACGATGATACAGACATAATAAGGGTTACCTATTGTCCCCGTAAAAAAAGCTTATCGAGTTGATCCAGAGTTAACTGAGACCAGGTCGGTCGCCCATGATTACATTGCCCGCTGCGCTCAGTTATTTCCATATCACGAAGTAATCCATTCATCTCAGGGATACTAAGCTTCCGATTGGCTCGCACCGAGCCGTGACAGGCCATCGTGGAAAGAATTTCATTGATGTGTTCTCTAATGCGCTCTGAGGTCCCATGTTCTAATAAATCAGAGACTACATCCCTCAATAAACCTTCAACTTTTGACCCACGTAAAATAGCTGGTATTTCTCTTACGATCACACTTTCTAGCGCGACCCTCTCGATACTAAAACCAAGCTGCTCAAACAAGCCATAATGGGCTTCAACTATATCGGCTTCTCTCTGACTCAGCGCTAAGCTTTCTGGCACTAATAGTGGCTGTGACGCTAGACTTTGGTCTTCAAAAGCCTGCTTCATCTGCTCATAAGTAATTCGTTCATGGGCAGCATGCATGTCGACAACGATTAATCCATGGCTATTTTCTGCAAGGATAAAAATACCTTTTAACTGAGCGATCGCAAATCCCAATGGCGGAATCTCGTGCTCTCCCTCTGCCTGATCTTGGCCCTGCCCAGAATAAAGACTCTGATAATTACTTAAGGGCGTGTTAACGCTATTAAACCTCGACTGCGACCCCTGCCATGTTTGCTGATAACCAGAAGATAGTGTACTTAATAGTGACAATGATGACTGTTGCAACTGATTCTCTAGGGCATTCCCCTGCGTTAACCCTTCTATTCTCGTGGAAGGGTTTTCTGAACCTGTTTGTAAGTGGTCCTGAGGCCGATCGCTGGCTAGCGCATTTTTTAATGTACTGGACACAAAGCTATGAATTGACCCACTCTCACGAAAACGCACCTCATGTTTAGTGGGATGCACATTGACATCCACATCCGAAGGTAGAATCTCTAAAAACAAAACGTAGGCGGGATGACGGCCATGGTAGAGCACGTCTTGATAGGCCTGACGGACTGCGTGAGAAACTACTTTGTCACGTATAGAGCGACCGTTAACGAAGAAATGTTGGAGGTCTGGCTGACTGCGAGAGAACGTGGGTAGCCCTATCCACCCCCATAACCGGATACCTGTACGATCATTATCAATGTAAAGCGCCTGCTCCATAAATAGTGGGCCACATATGTCGGCAACTCGTTTTTCTTGCTCTGCATGATTTGTGGCGGGGCGTAAATTGAACTGTACCTTTTGGTTATGACGCAAACTAAATGCCACATCCATTCTACTAAGTGCTAGTTTTTTTATGCCGTCATAGATACGTTTATATTCTGTGCCCTCAGTGCGCAAAAATTTACGCCTAGCTGGCGTGTTAAAAAACAGATCCCTCACTTCAACGCTCGACCCTCTAGGATGCGGTGCTGGTTGCAGCTCTACATTCATATCTCGGCCTTCAGAGATCGCTTTCCATCCCTTGCTGTCGCCAGAGTTTGATGTGAGTGTTAAACGTGATACCGACGCTATACTAGCCAAAGCCTCGCCGCGAAACCCCAGAGTAGAAACCGCCTCTAGATCATCTAGATCAGTAATTTTACTCGTCGCATGCCGGCTTAAAGCCAGAGGTAAATCGGCCTCAGAGATACCACACCCATCGTCTCGCACTTTAATTAGTTTGATTCCACCCTGCTCAACCTCAACATCCACTCGCTGTGCGCCAGCATCTAGACTGTTTTCACAGAGTTCCTTAAGCACTGAAGCAGGACGCTCTACAACTTCTCCTGCGGCGATCTGGTTTGCCAGCTGCGGACTGAGGATATGAATGCTAGGCATGATTACAAACCTTAGAATAACGTTTAATGTCGGAGCTCACTTTAGCTTGGTGGAATAGAAATTTTTTGGCCAACACGAATCGAGCTGGACGCCAGATTATTGTATCTTAATATTTTACTCACTGAAGTGTTATAACGCTGAGCAATCTCAGAAAGTGTGTCCCCAGGAGCAATAACATAGATTCTTTTTTGTTGAGCGTCGCTATTTGCCAATAAGGTTCCCACTGGCGGCATTAGAGCGTAATAGCCGACTAATCCGTCAAATATTGCCTGCGCTATTTTACTCTGATGGCTTTCGCTGCTCAGCTTTCCAGCCTCTCGAGGATTGGAGATGTAACCCGTCTCAACCAATAACGAAGGAATGTCAGGTGACTTAAGCACTAGAAACGATGCTTGCTCTACACGCTTTTTGTGCAATTTAGTCACTCTGCCCATGCTATTTAAAACATATTTGCCAGCTTCAAGACTTCGACGCAAGGTTTCGTTCATCGAAAGATCAAGTAAAACCCCAGCCAAAACATCATCTTTATCATCTAAACTTAAGATGCTCGCTCCACCAATAAGATCAGCTCTATTTTCCTTAGATGCCAAGTATCTGGCGGCCTCACTAGTAGCACCCTTAGTTGACAACGCGTAGACCGAGGCACCATTAACTGATGGATCTGTAAAAGCATCTGCATGCACAGAGATAAAAAAATCCGCTCCCTTCTTATGAGCAATAGCCATGCGCTTTCGATGGCCAACATAGTAATCACCAGTCCGAATCAAAACGCCTTCAAAATATGTGTTTTGATCAAAAAGTTTTTCAATTTTCTTAGAGATTTGCAACGCTACTGTTTTTTCTAGAACTTTTTTTGGCCCCAGTGCGCCAGGATCTTCTCCGCCGTGGCCCGCATCAATAGCGATAATAATTTTGCGGTCTTTACGCTCTAATATCTTATCCACTGTTTTACTGACCGATTTCGTCTGACCATAAAGGTCGACTACTAATCGATTGCCATATTTTTCATTGGCTTTAAGGGTAAAACTTTTCGGACTGACACTATTTTTTAAGTCTAGGACTATCCGCAGGTCAGTTTTATTACGTGCTGCATGGCGAATAGCCGCAATTGGTGTTTTGTTTAGATCAAGTTTGTCCAACGTGGCTTTTAGATCTACGTCGACCAAGTCAATAACTAATCGATCGGGATTTTCGAGGGTCGTCAGTTGATGCTCAGCTACCTCGCTTAAATCAATCACTAAGCGCGTATAATCAGGAGAGTGCCATAAACGCACGGACTCTATGTCCGACCCGATTACAGGGGTCGCCATCAACAGCATAAAAGCCACCACCCAACAAGGGAGCCCATCTGTTAATGTCTTCAAATTTTTATGGCCGCTTACGTACAATGGATGCCTTGCTCTTATTATATTGATGTAACTATGTACCGGTGCCTCTAACGATTTGGCGAACTAGCTCCTCACCACTAACTGTATAAGCATCCACAGTAACACGGCGTCCGCTTTTCTCATGCTTGATGCTAATACTAACATCTGCAGTAGGTAAAAATCCCTCACCACGTTCTGGCCATTCTATCAAACAGAGCGCCGCATCTTCCAAGTAATCAGCAAAGCCCATGTAGTCGAGCTCTTCCGCGTCCACCAGTCGATACAAATCAAAATGGTACACTACGCCAACATCTAGCTTATAGGGCTCAACCAACGTGTAAGTTGGACTTTTGACAGCTCCTTTGTGCCCTAAACCTTGAAGTACGCCGCGACTAAGGGTTGTTTTTCCAGCACCTAGATCGCCCTGCAGCGTAATAATTAGTGGCTTCGGCAACCTTGACGAGAGACTGCGTCCAAAGGCAACCATGGCCTCTTCTCCAACGATATTGAGGTCCTCTGTAGCAACTATTTGCCCGTTCACGAAAGCTCCTGATCCCATTGATTCATAGCATCAGTTAAATATGGCAATATATCTGTTGCGACCAAGCCTTTGTATCCTCTATCCTGCACAGCCATATCAGCAGCAGCTGAATGCAGACAACAGCCTAATTCAGCTGAAGTTTGCAGGTCCATGCCCTGAGCAATCAAACTACCAATCACACCGCTTAAAATATCACCCATACCACCAGTAGCCATACCAGGATTCCCATAGGGGCAGACTTTTATAGGCTCTCCAGCTTGCGCCGATACGAGGGTTCCCGCGCCTTTAAGGATAATAACAGCATTGTATTTTTCTTGTAATCGACGAACCGCCTCAAAGCGGTCCGCTTCAACATCTCCAACAGAAATACCTAAGAGTCTCGCCGCTTCGCCGGGGTGAGGGGTCATAATCCACGACCTATTCTGAATATTAGTCACAACACGACCTTCCGATATTATATTCAGCCCATCGGCATCCACAACCATCGGTAGATCGGTTGCCATGGCTTTTTGCATCAGCTGTTCCGACCAAGACGACCGCCCTAACCCAGGCCCTATAACTAAAACAGTAGGCCGATCGAGCAACGGTTCTAATTGCTGACCTGAGGCTACGGCGCAGGCCATAATCTCCGGCTGCCGAGCTAGACTTGCAGCGACATGTTCGGGTCGAGTCACCAAGCTGGTCAATCCAGAACCCGTCTTTAAGGATGCCTCTGCTGCCATTATGGCAGCACCGCCAAAACTTAAGTCCCCTCCGATAACCATACAATGGCCTCGTTGGTTTTTATGCACATCTGCGTCAAGTTCTGGTATGTATTCAACGAGCTCTGACAGGTCCATCAGTTCGGCTGAGGGTGACATCTTTTGCAAGACAGATTCTGGTATATCTAGTGAATCATAAATAATTTCACCACACAGGGCGGGCCCTCTCCCTGTAAACAAGCCTTGTTTGGCTCCAACAAATGTCACGGTCAAATCAGCTTTCACCGCTATATCTTCAACCGCACCAGTATCACTGCTTAATCCCGAGGGAACATCAATAGACAGTACAGGCAGAAAGGAACTATTAATCACCTCGATAGCTAAGGCAAAATTACCACGAAGAGGGCCGCTAAAGCCGGTGCCCAGCAAGCTATCAACAATTACACCTTGCGAAAGATCGCAGTCAACAGAGGGCTCTTGCATGTTTATATTCGCTTCGACGCACAGTTGTTTAGCCAGTTCAGCGTCCCCAGAGATTGCCGCAGTATTCCCGACTTCATAGATCGTTACCGAGATATTACTCGCTGCGGCCAGCGCTGCGACAATGTACCCATCACCTCCATTATTGCCTCCTCCGCAGAAGACATGTAAAAAACTAGGCTCGCCAAAGGTTTCAATTAACTCAGCCAAGGCAACGGCACCCGCTTTTTGCATCAAATCAAAGCTAGATATACCGGTATTTTCGGTGGCTAGGCGATCTAACGCCCTAACTGTTTTGGCATTAAATAAGACATCTTGAAGAAGAGTATGCGACATGGAGCATATATCCCAGTAAAATTAGGCTAATTATAAGTCAGAATAGCTTTGAAACCATGCATGAATTGATCGGTGAACCAGAGAAACTAGATAATTTAGCCAAAAAAATTAGAGCTTGGGGTTCAGACCTGGGTTTTCAGCAGGTTTCCATTGTCGAACCAAATTTAGATCTAGCGTCCGAGCGGCTGCATCAATGGCTGGCGAAAGGGTTCCAGGGATCGATGGCCTGGATGTCTGAACATGGTGACAAACGTTATGTGGTGAACAAGTTAGTTGACCACACTGTTCGTGTTATTTCTGTGCGCATGGACTATCTTGCCGACGATAAAATGATCGCCGTTTTAAAGGATGATAACAAAGCCTATATTTCTAGATACGCCTTGGGACGAGACTATCACAAGGTTATTCGTAATCGACTCTCCGCTTTAATGAAAAAGATTGAAGACGAACTACCAGAACTTGAGTTATCGCAACGTCCGTTTGTCGATAGCGCGCCCGTGATGGAGAAACCTATCGCCGAACAGGCGGGTTTGGGTTGGATCGGTAAGAACACGCTACTGCTCAATGAGGACGCAGGATCATGGTTTTTTCTCGGGGAGATATATACGTCATTAAAATTACCTGTCGATTCGCAAAAACAAGACAACCAATGCGGAAAATGCAAAGCATGTATTACCGTCTGTCCAACCGATGCGTTTCCAGAGCCCTATGTATTAGACGCGAGACGTTGTATATCCTACCTAACGATTGAGCATAAAGAGGCCATCCCTGAAGAGCTGAGACCGCTAATGGGAAACCGAATTTTTGGCTGTGACGACTGCCAAATTAGCTGCCCATGGAATCGTTTTGCCTCACCCACGAAGGAAGATGACTTTACACCGCGGCATAACCTAGACTCGCCCTCGATGGTGACTCTATTCAATTGGGAGCCAGAGGAATTCCTCGACAAGACTCAAGGCTCTCCTATCCGCCGCATTGGCCATGAACGCTGGCTGAGGAATATTGCTGTCGGGCTCGGTAATGCAAAAGGATCGGAAGAAATACTTCGCCAGCTAGAGGCGAAGGCAGAACATCCTTCAGCACTTGTGAGAGAACACGTCGAATGGGCGATTAGACAACAGCAGGACAAACTTAAGTCCGAATAAAAACTTCACGGTAGTAGGCTAGTTCTCCGATCGAATCATAGACGTCATCCATGGCCAAATGACTGCCCTTTTTAGAAAATCCATCAACCAAATCAGGTCGCCACCGCACGACGAGCTCTTTAAGTGAACTCACGTCAAGATTACGATAATGAAAAAATGAGGCTAATTCAGGCATATAACGGACCAAGAATCGCCGATCCTGGCCAATTGAATTACCGCACATAGGCGATTGACCCGGCACAACCCAATCACTTAAAAACTCGATGGTTGCAGACATCGCCTTAATTTCACTGATTTGGCTATTACGCACTCGCTCAGTCAACCCCGACCCCCCGTGTTGTCGAGTGTTCCACTCGTCCATGCCGTCTAGTAAGGCGTCACTCTGTTTAATCACCATAGAGGGCCCCTCAGCTAACACATTTAACTGAGAGTCAGTCACCACGGTCGCAATTTCAATAATTCGCTCAACCTGAGGATCTAGCCCAGTCATCTCTAGATCAATCCAGATGAGATTAAGAGAGTCAATTTTTGTCATGTGGATACCTATTTTTGACCTTTGGTGTCGATCAGTCTAGTTGTGGTGCTAGGAAAATGTTACTTAGGGCGCTAATGCTATATCCTTACACCCCATAAGGCCAGAAATGGCTACATGTCATCTAGGAAGCTGCTATCTATGAGTAATCATTTTTACATCTTATGAGTAAGCGCAGACTCAGTGATCGTCAAAAAGATCGCATTCAATCGATTCAATCTCGCCGCCGAGAACGCGCAATGACTAAGAATGCAATTGCGGATGAGGATATTGGCAATCTCGCCAAACTTGGACCCGAGACCCTAGGCACAGTGGTCACCAATTTTGGGTCTCAAGTAAATATTGAAGCATCAGAAGACCCAATGAAAGGTCAGGTAGTGCGTTGTCACATGCGTGCCAACCTCGATAGTCTGGTCACTGGAGATAAGGTCATATGGCGTTTTGCTGAACCCCATGGAGTCGTGGTTGCAAGACAACCACGAGAGTCTGAACTGGTTCGGCCAGACATTTATGGAAAACTCCGTCCAGTAGCCGCTAATGTTAATTTAATAGCCATTGTGTTTTCGCCAAAACCTACGGCCTTTAGTAACTTATTGGATCGTTATTTGGTGGCTGCAGAAGCTCATGATATTAAACCATTGCTGGTCTTGAATAAGATTGACATGTTGCGTGAAGATGATTATGCCGATATTGAGCAGTTAATAGCTGACTACACCTTTATTGGCTATGACATTATTCAGGTTTCCTCCAAAACTGGTGAGGGCATTGAAGCTCTCCAAGACTATTTGGCTGGCCAAACAGCAATCTTTGTCGGTCAGTCTGGTGTTGGTAAATCGTCATTGATTAATCTTTTACAACCGCAAGCTAATATGCCGGTTGGCCCTCTATCGCTTGGCAAAGAAAAAGGTACTCACACCACAACCATATCTAAACTTTTTCATCTTGCTGGTGGTGGTGTATTAATTGACTCCCCAGGGATCCGGGAATTTGCCTTAACGCACCTGAGTAAAGAGAAAGTTATCGACGGATTCATTGATTTTCGGCCTTATCTTGGCTACTGCAAGTTCCGCGATTGTAATCATGACAAAGAGATTGGCTGTAGTCTTTTAGCCGCCGTCGCGGATAAAAGAGTACTGGCGATTCGACTCCACAACTATCGTCAGATTCTTTTATCTCAAGAAACCACTAGATTTTAATATCTGCTAAAATCTAAATCTGCACCGCTTTATCTGTCAGCACAAAGGACGCTTAATGATCTGCACAATACCCCGCCTAATGGAACCTCAGGAGCTAGAGTCTCTGCTGGACGATGAGCGCTTAGTTATTATCGATCTAAGTAGCCTTTCGTTATATTCCTTGCAGCATGTACCCGGTGCTGTGCACCTTCCTTACAGAGCGTTGATGTCCAACAATCCACCAGCAATGGGTAAATGCCCCAGTTTTAGCGAAGTAGAATCGCTCATTAACTACCTCGGCATTGATAACACCAAGCATGTCATTGTCTATGATGATGAAGGTGGTGGCTGGGCGGGCAGATTCACTTGGATAATGGACTTAGTTGGAATACATAATTGGTCCTATTTAAACGGGGGCATAGTGGCCTGGATAAAAGAAGGGTTTCCGACCGAGAGTTCACCCAACCTGCCAAACGCTGGTAAAACTTGCCTTGGCGATGACTTCGCCTACCCCGCTGCTTCGATTTCTGTAGATGAAATTATAGCCTCCCTGGGCGCTAACGATTTCGCTATATGGGATGCCAGAAATCCGGCGGAGTACTCAGGTGAAATTGTTAGCGCAGCGCGAGGCGGCCACATTCCAGGTGCGATTAATCTTGAGTGGTCCGCACTAATGAATACCCAAGCGAATTTACGGATTCATAATGAGGCACAGGCTATTTTAGATAGCGTGGGGTTAACCAAAGACAAACGTATTGCTACGCACTGCCAACAACATCATCGCTCTGGTTTTACCTATATGGTCGCCCGAATTCTTGGATACGATAAAATAGCAGGCTATGGCGGTTCATGGGCAGAATGGGGTAATCTTGATCACACACCAGTTGAGTATGGCCTCTAACAGACCCTCACTCACTTTGACTACTGCTATCTAAATATGAGAATCAAAATTATGAGTCATCGCGCAGATTTTTTTGTTGCTGCACAACGCATGTTGCCCAAGCATGCGCTCTCTCGAATGGTAGGCCGTGTTGCAGAGTCTAAACGCCCATGGTTAAAAAACATTCTCATAAAGCGAGCCATCGCTGCCTTTAATATCAATATGCAAGAAGCTCAAAGCGATAGTCTGGATGATTATGAGAGTTTTAATGCTTTCTTTACTCGGGCTTTGAAAGAAGAGGCGAGACCTATTGACTCCCACCACAATGGCATTGCCTGTCCAGCAGACGGCGTAGTGAGTCAGGCCGGTAACATTAGCGAGAATAAAATACTACAAGCCAAAGGGGTCGATTATTCAGTCAGCCGCATACTAGGAAACTCAACCAAAGCAAGTCACTATGAAAATGGCAGTTTTGCGACTATTTATCTATCACCTAAAGATTATCATCGGGTACACATGCCCATCACAGGGAAATTACTGCGGACACGCTACATCCCGGGAGAATTATTTTCTGTGAATGATCTAACAGCGCAGAGTCTAAATGGGTTATTTGCACGAAATGAACGGCTAGTCTGTGAGTTTGAGTCTGAGCTGGCGGGTCAGTTTTCAGTGATCTTTGTCGGTGCTATGTTAGTGGCGGGAATTGAAACTGTTTGGGGTGGATTTGAGCAGCCGGGCGTCGGGGCTGTAAGAGACAATGACCTCTCTGATCAATCGTTAATCTATACCAAAGGCGATGAAATCGGTCGATTTAAATTTGGATCAACCATTGTTTTGCTCTTTGAAAAGGGTGCGGCCAGTGGATTAGACGCGCTACTACCGCAAGCGCCTGTCTCCATGGGTGAAGGCATTGCTCTTCTAAAGTAATCCTGTAGCGTCCGCTATCTACCCTCGGAAAAATGATGTACGGCGTCAATGAATATTTTAGCATTCGCCGGATCAACATCTGGAGTAATACCATGGCCAAGGTTAAATATGTGGCCATTACCTGAACCAAAGGACTGTAAAATGTCCTGTACTTTCCTTTCAATCGCTTGCTTATCAGCTCGCAGTACCGCTGGATCCATATTGCCTTGAAGCGACACTTGACTACCTACACGTTTTTTGGCCGACCCTATATCAACAGTCCAATCCAGCCCTAAACAGTGGCAGCCAGTGGCCGCCATCGCTTCTAACCAATGGCCGCCGCCCTTGGTGAAGAGAATAACTGGAACATCTCGCCCATCTGCGTGTGTAATTAAGCCGTTAATGATTTTCTGCATGTAGGCCAATGAAAATATTTTATAGGCTTGATGCTCCAATGCGCCCCCCCAGGTATCAAATATCTGTACCACTTGTGCCCCAGCGCGAATCTGAGCATTCAAATAATCAATAACAGACAGCGTTAACTTTTCCAGTAACTGGTGCATTAACTCAGGCTGGGTATAAAGCATTGTTTTCGCTCTAGCAAAGTCTCGGCTACTCTGGCCCTCAATCATATAAGTGGCTAATGTCCAGGGACTTCCCGAAAACCCTATCAAGGGCACCCGGCCATTTAATTCGCGTCGGATCATAGACACCGCATCAGTAACATAACTCAGATCCTTGGCTGTATTAACCACCTGTAACTGATCGATGTCAGCTTCGGTTCTAACCGGCTTACGAAACTTTGGGCCCTCTCCTTCCTCGAAATACAGCCCTAATCCCATCGCATCTGGGATGGTCAAAATATCTGAAAATAAGATAGCTGCGTCTAATTCAAAACGTTCTAACGGTTGCAAGGTTACCTCGCACGCTAGCTCAGTATTTTTACAGAGGCTCATAAAATCGCCAGCCTTTGATCTCACTTGTCGATATTCAGGTAAATAACGGCCAGCCTGGCGCATCATCCATACTGGCGTTTTATCAACAGGTTGACGGAATAAAGCCTTTAAAAAGCGATCATTTTTAAGCTGTGTCATAAATTATTTAAATTCGTTCGTTGATTGATAGATTAGACCTAGTATACGTCTCGTAGATAACGCTTTTCACGCTTTAGGTTGTTGACATACTCTCCAGCTTTGTCTGCGGTTAAATCGCCGTGCTCAGCGATGAGGTCGCATAGCGCCTGATCTACGTCTTTAGCCATACGTGTCGCATCACCACAAACATAGAAATAGCTGCCTTTTTCAAGCCACTCATAAATATTTTCGCCCTGCTCATGCATTTTAGTTTGTACATAAATTTTCTCGTTTTGATCTCGCGAAAATGCCAAATCAAGGCGAGTTAACAGACCAGAATTCTGCATCTCCAGTAACTGCTCTTCATAAATAAAGTCTGCAGCTCTGGTTTGATCTCCGAAGAATAACCAATTTTTACCCTTTGCATTACGTACCTGACGCTCTTCCAAAAAAGCTCTGAATGGAGCAATTCCAGTACCTGGACCAACCATGATCATTGGTGCATCGTCATTGTCCGGAATACGGAATGCTTTATTGGGCGAAACGAAGATTCCTACTTTACCGCCCTCTATAACCCGATCAGCCAAAAATGTTGAGCAAACACCCTGGTGCTCCCTACCTTCTGCTTGCCAGCGCACCGAGGCGACAGTGAGATGCACAGACCCAGGATGCTGCTGGGGGCTGGACGAAATAGAATAAGCACGATGCTGTAATGGCTTCAATAATCCCAAGAATTCTTCAAGTGATAACATGACACTAGGATTTAAATTCAATAGATCTAGAGTGTCCTTACTCCACAAGTAATCAGCTAAGGCTTCTTTGTCACCATTACTTATTACATGGCTAAAGACATCATCCGCAGCCTGCCTCTCTATCGCTGCCAAAAATTCGCGCGAGGGCGTCGAGATTTCATAGTGATAAGTCAACAATTCGTCAATCGTTTTAGTTTCACCCTCAGGCACTATGTTTGGCGCTATGACCAACCTTTGTAGAAGAGATGAAACTAATGTGCCATTATTAATTGGCATCACGTTTAACGCATCACCAGTCTCATAGTTTAGATCACTGTCGGCAAGGTCAAACTCGTAATGACGTATCTCCTTAGCTGAAGATTCTCCAGACAATAGTCTGTTGGCTGTTATAGACGATGGGAAAGGATTCTTACGGTTCCATATTGATTTGACCACCGCTGGTATCACATCTGACTTAGGTGCTACTGCGCTGCCATCGTTAGCAAGAGGAATTACTCTAGCAATCCACTCCTCAGCCATATCCTCGTAGTCGACATCGCAATCTATACGTTCAACCAAACGCTTGGCTCCAAGTTGCTCAAGCCGAACGTCCAGTAATTTACCTGCTTGGCAAAACTCATCGTAGCCAGTATCGCCCAACGCTAGAATACCAAATTGCATTGTCGGTAATTGAGGCATATTAGAAGCTGAAAGAGCCTCCCAAAATAACTGGGTATTATCGGGCATCTCTCCTTCACCATAAGTCGCTATGGCAATAATGACTCGCTCCATCGCAGCGAATTCCTCGATCGAGACATCATCTAAACCTTGCACTACTGGCTCAAAACCTTGACCTCGCGCTACGTTTGCCGCATCCGCCGCCAAAGCTTCAGCATTACCTGTTTGAGTACCATAGAATATATTAAGTAGAGGCGCTGATACCGCCCCTGACTTAAGTAATGCACCGGCCTGACTCCCAACCATCGCCTTTGCCGATTGCATGCCCGCCAAAAACCCTGCTAACCAAGATTTTTGGTCACCGGTAAATGGAGCATCTTCAGGAATAAATGGGAGCTTCATCAAAACGCCTCTGTATTAACCCACATTGGGTAAGATATCATTTAGAGCATTATGCGCAAAAAGCTCTTCAAAACTGGGGACGCGCCCCAACGCTATTTTGTTTTTTTGCTGTTGATACAAGATCCAACCATAGGTCGCAGGACTGTCCATTGACAGAATGTTTCGCAACCTCAACGTCTCCTTGAAATCATTGAGCCGTTTACCCGCAATCATCGCAGCTAATTCGGCCGCACTATACGCGGAAATGGCTTCTCGCGCATGTCTCAACAAGCCGTTCATGAGAGAAAAATCCTCTGTTAGAATGAGATTGCGAGTTGCCTTAATTGCATCTGGATGCTCTATAGAGGTCACATCAGGCAAGCGTTTTAATGATATTTTTTGTGCTGCATCTAGCACAGAGTAAGTATTAAGTAGCTCATACATGTCACTACTAGCCAATTCAGTATCCGGCACGTCGCCCTTTATCACGGGCTCACCCGAGCGCCACGCGCGCTTTAATTTATTGACTTGAAATGCCGCAAGAGCAACTGCAAGCTCTTCCAAAAGCTCCTTGCGTGATTTAGCCTCTAAAATTGCTTCATAATCTTGATACTGCAGCAGGGCTTTGGGTGTGATATACGCAAAATTAGCTCGCTCTTCAGCCCAATGTTCTAATAGCCAGATCGCTTTTTTAGAGCTGGTAGCATCAACATGCCACTGCAGCAAGGTATGTACGGCCTGAGCGTGTATTTCGGCCTCTTCTGTAGAATCTGCCAGCGAGCCTAGCATCACCGAGTCATGACTGATGCTGTTGGTGAATTTCCCATAGGGGTCGTATTGGTATGCAAAACCACCTGACATGCCATTACCAAAACCTTTGGCAAATGAACCTAAATTAAGTACGGCTCCGTTTGTCATATATTCAGCGCAGAAATCACCTACGCCTTCCACTACGGCAGTCGCACCAGAATTCCGCACGGCAAATCGATCCCCGGCCTGACCTTCAATAAAGGTGCGACCTCCGGTTGCACCAAACAATGCAAAATTACCAATTAAAACGTTAGTTCCAGGCTTGTCACTACCGCCAGGCGGCGCGTGAACAATAATTTCTCCACCACAAGCGGTTTTTCCAACACCGTCATTGCAAGTGCCGGTATGCTCTAAGACCATGCCGTCGTTACAAAATGCGCCATAGGACTGCCCCGCAGTACCATGAGTGGCGATGCGTACGGCTCTACTAGCGAGAAACCGACGTCCCCGACTATCTTCCAACACTGCGGGTAATTGAGATTCTCGAAGTTCATAATTAAGCATTCGCTCAATATCTATGGCCAGCTGTCCACCAACACTCTTGTTACAGTTATTAAGAAGCTGGCTGCCAGGCAATTGAATGGATACGTGTTTTTTATCAATTAAGGCATCTCTGATCACAGCCATAAAGCCATCATCGACGGCAAAATCTCGCTCCATATAGATAGGATTATCAATCTTATATTCTTCAACCACCGTCAACATTGCCCGCAGATCGAGCTGACCAACCGATGATGGGTGATCTAGCAAGTGCAGGAAATCACATCTCCCTCGAGCCTCACGCAACGAGCGAAACCCGAGTTGAGCCAGTATTTCTCTAACTTCATGGGCTATATTGAGTAGATATTGCCCTAAAGCACGAGGGTCGCCATCAAAGACTTCTGGGTTTGTGGTTAAGCCCGCGGGGCATTTTATGTTGCAATTTTTAGCCATGACACACTTCAACATCATTAGGGCAGTGGTGCCAAACTCAAAGCTATCTCCCCCCATAAGAGCGGATTTAACCACGTCTGACCCAGTTTGATGAGCGCCAGAACAACGTAAGACCACCTTCTCCCGCAGACCATTAGCACAGAGAGCTTGGTGGACCTCAGCAATACCGATTTCAGCAGCGCGTCCGGTATACTTGAGAGAGGTGACAGAAGCAGCGCCAGTGCCACCGGTACTGCCTGCAACATTAATAACGTCTGCACCCGCTTTGGCAACCCCTACAGCAATCGTACCTATACCATCTGACGAGACAAGCTTTACGATCACTCGCACTCGTGCCGCTTTGGCGTCGTGAATAAGTTGAGCCAAATCCTCAATTGAGTAGGTATCATGATGCGGCGGCGGCGATATTAGTTCTACTCCCGGAACGCCTCCACGAGCAGCGGCAATTTCTACATTTACTTTAGGGGCAGGTAATTGACCACCCTCTCCTGGCTTAGCACCTTGACCAATTTTAATTTCAATTTCTTCAAGCATTGGATCAGCAAGATAACCTGCCCAAACACCAAATCGTCCTGATGCAAACTGCTTGATACGTGAAGCTCTAATAGTCCCGTAACGAGAAATATGTTCTCCACCCTCCCCGCAGTTAGACATTCCACCTACCATATTGGTGCCATGCGCAACCGCTTCATGGGCTGTAGCCACCAATGCACCGTGACTCATTGCTCCCGACGCTAGAAATGGTGTTATTGCGCTCGCAGGCTGAACGTCACTGAGGTCAACTATTGAGGGTGCCGATCGAAGTTGAGCGAAGTAATCTCTAGCTTCCCCTGCAGCAACAATAGATAGTATTTTTCCACTAACCGATTGCTCAACGATATGCACACCAAAGCGATCCGAGCACGATTTAGCCAGGGCCTGTAATCGATCTCCCCGATCAGGCAACGGACCGGTTAATTGTAAAGCAAAGGTATCATCTCCAAGAGCCTCACATGCTAGTCCTCGAATAATAAAATGGTTATTACCCGCGCGATTGAATAACATCATCTCATGGCGAAAATCATCGGCTTCTGAAATAAAACTAATATCGGCGGGAAAAGCTAAAACATCTCGAAGTGCCGCAGGCCGTCGAGCGCGCTCTTCAGTCATAGCGCGCGAAAAATCTCTATAGCCGGGCGTAATGTTAAAATTATCAATTTCAGCGTGGGTAAGTCGATCAAAACTGGTGTTAGTGTAGCCCTCATCGCTGATGCCAAAAGCACCCTCCATGCGGTTTAGTGTCAGCAAGCGCAATGCTTCATTAGTATCACCGTCACCTTTTTTATCAAAACTAATGTCTTCTTCGGTGAGTTCAACAAAACTTCGGACCGCTGTGACCCCATACGAATGGCCAGCGCCTTCTGCACGCTCTTTAAATAATCCCAACATGGGTATATCGCCTTCTACCTCGCAGGCAAGGGCACGCTCATGCCAGTCAGCAGCAGCCTGAGCGATTTCAGTGAACCCTACGCCTCCAACGGGGGATTTCATGTTGGGAAAGTAACGGCGAAATACGGGATCATTAGTATTTAAAAAGTTTGGCTCAAAAAACTCGCCACCAGAATAACTTTCAACAGTACACAGACCAACTTTGCCCATTGTCTTCATCAATGCCTTTTCCGCAGCCTTGGTAAACTTTAAATAAGCCCCATTGACGTTATCCGCAAATTTTTCCTCAGCACGCATCTGCAATCCCATGGGGTATACGGCTGATGCGCCAAAACCAAGAGCGCAGGCAACATGATGAGAGGAACAAATTTGTCCACTTTCAACAATGAGTGATACACGTAATCGCAGACCTGACTCTATTAACCGTTGATTAATAGCGGATACAATTAAAGTCATTGATATAGACGTATTAGCACGAGAAACATGACGATCGCTTATGATAGCTATGCCACCTTGCTCTCTAGCAAAGTGCTCTACAGAATCACAGATTCCATCAATCGCGTTGATCAAAGCCTCTTCGTTGGCACTCACATCACCAAATACAGGTTCATAAAGCATGGGGAAATGACCCACTGGAGCCTCTTGTTGAGCCCCAATACTCAGCATTTGTGAGTGGCTGAGAATTGGTGATTGGATCACAATTTGTCTGCCCGCCTTTGCTCCAATGTTAGGCTTAGTACCCAGAGCCACCCGCAGCGTCATCCCTTCGGCCTCGCGAATTGAATCTAAAGGCGGATTAGTGACCTGCGCAAACCGTTGGGAGAAATATTTAGCGACACCGCCTTCATTATCTGACAGCGCATTAATCGCGTTGCCATAACCCATTGCCGACACCTTTTCAGTACCCGTGGCTAGCATCGGATCCATCATAAATCGAAAGCATTCTTGATTCTGTGAATAGGCGACATATCGACCCGCCAAAGGCAAATTACCAGAATAGCGCGCAGAGGATGTTTTCTGCGATTCAGGGACCGGTGGAAGGTCTTCGATCAGGATGCGCGCATGATCAACGAGTTTTGCGTAGTCACGCTGACTGGCCAAGAGCTCAAGAGCCTCAGAGGTAGTAAAAGAACGTTTTTTCTGGTGATCATAATACAGCATACCTCCAGCCTCAATTCGTCCGCGGCTTAATACAGGCTCATCACCAAAATCCACCTGACCGGCTTCAGACATCACCGCGAGATAACGCTCTGTTTCTATCGTCCTTAATGGCCGTAAGCCAAGACGATCTAAGCGCGCGCCGATTATCGAACCATCGCCAAAAATAAGTGCGGCGGGACCATCATTTTTCTCTTCATACAAAGAGAAGTACTCAAGCATCGAGCGGACAGGAAACGATAGACTTGTATCGTTTTCCCAAGCCGGGGGCATCATAGACACAACAGCAGTCACTAAGTCCAGGTCGTCTTCCACAACACGAGAGTGCAATGTTTGATCTAAACGACAGCTATCTGACTGCCCTTTTGGCCTGATAATATTGTTTTCTTTAGCCCTCGCAATAGCGGCCTCGGACAATCGATTCTTTTTATCAGTATTCAGTTCTCCGTTGTGCGCCATCAATCTAAATGGCTGAGCCATAGAGGGATGAGGGTCCGTATTCGTTGAGAATCGAGTATGAAAATAGAGCGTATGAACACTTTGGTCTACATCATTAAGATCACAAAAATAAGGCACAATTTCATGCGAATTTAACCGACCTTTAAGCACCTGCATGCGAGATGACATTGAAAGAGGATACATTCCGTCAAGATCCTCATCGATATAAGCTTCTGACTCTATTGAGAGTAACGCTTTGTGTATCCTTTTCTCTAGCGCCGCACCCCTTATCCCTTTTGGCGCCGCGAAAACCCATTGAGCTATAGGTAGCTGATATCTAATTGCAGCCGGACGCAACACTGAATCATCAACGTCTACACTCCGCGTAATTAGTGTAATCATACCCTCTGATTTAAGGGCATCATCAATGAGCTTTTTAGCTCTAACATGCTGACTTTTATTGTTGGGCAAGAAAAAATTACCCACTCCAAACTCACCAGGCACTAGACTAGTGCCGACAACTCTACTGAAAAATGTAACTGACAAGTCAATTGAGACACCTGCTCCGTCACCAACCCCTTCAGCTGACATGCCTCCGCGGTGAGGGACCGCACACAGTGCTTCATGGCCTTTAACCAATAATTCATGGGTCTGCTTACCGTCTTTTCGGGTAAGAAAACCCACGCCGCAGCTACTTTTTTCAAAAGTACTGTCGTATAGGCCAAAGTTCTTTACATCATTCATAAGCACAGATTCTTAGTTGAGGACAATTACTGCAATAGTTGCGCGCACTCTCTTATACGGCATTCTTTAGCCGAAAGGGTCTATATTCTACACTTTTAGCCCGATTTTGGCTATCTGATTACGTTAAACCGTGAGTATTGGAGGTCAGACAGGCTAGCTCTTTTGAGCCATTTTGAGCTAATACAGAGTATTCACTAAACACATACCGAGTTAGTTGGCCCTTATTTACCCAACACTCTTACCAAGATTCACTCTAATTAACCATGGCAAAATTTAGCGAGAGTGGTGTCCATCCATTCCTGAGAAAAATCCTGGCTAACATACGCCTCGCCCAGGCTTCTTAGTAGAACCAATCTCAAGTGCCCATCAAGCACCTTCTTATCTCGATACATTAGCGTCATGAAGGCGTCTACCGGCATGTCCTCAGGTGGAGCCACCGGCAAAGAAAAGAGGCTGATTAACTTCTTACTTCGATCAACATCTACGTGAGAAAGATCTCCTGCGTTCATCGACAAATCAAGCGCCATTGCCATGCCCGCGGCTACTGCTTCACCATGCAGCCACCCTTGGTATGCCTGAAAAGTTTCAATAGCATGGCCAAAAGTATGGCCAAGATTAAGAACAGCTCTAATGCCAGACTCGGTTTCATCCGCACTCACAATTTTAGCCTTGTTGATACAGGATTTCTCTATAGCAACACTCAAGGCTGTCTTATCTCGGCGTATTAGCGCGTCGGCATTGGCTTCTAACCATTGAAAGAACGGATAGTCTGCTATCAACCCATATTTAATAACTTCAGCCATTCCGGCGAAAAACTGCCTGTCGGGCAGCGTAGCAAGAGTATCGGTGTCTATAATCACTGCTATTGGCTGGTGAAAAGCGCCCACCATGTTTTTACCCAAAGGGTGATTCACGCCCGTTTTGCCGCCAACTGACGAATCAACCTGAGCCAATAGCGTGGTCGGAACTTGAATAAAAGGAACACCTCGTTGATATGAGGCTGCAGCAAAACCAGTCATATCTCCCACAACTCCACCCCCCAAAGCTATCAGCGTGGTCTTTCGGTCATGGTTTTGTTCGAGTAACTTAGTAAAAATACTGTTCAAATATTCGAGAGTTTTAAAACGCTCCCCATCAGGCAAGGCTACTATGTCAATTTGCTTGCCCTCCAAACCTGCCGTTATAGATTCTAGATACAGAGGGGCAATCGTTTCATTAGTAACGATAAGAACCTTTCCGCCCTGAACATATTGATTAAGATCAACTAAAGAGATTTGCTTGGGACCGATAATAATAGGGTAACTTCTATCGCCTAAATCAACGGTAATGTGTTTTGAAGCCTTAGAGTCAGGGCTTTCAGAATTATTCATAGCAAGCACTCTTAAAAATAAGCACTCTATTTTAACCTGTTAATTACAGATTTGCTTAACCCTTTTAATCTAGATTGCTCGAGAGTGTCCTTATAAGCTCCATAGCTACCTTCGGGGCCTTGGTTCCGCTAGAAGAAAAAATGAGGCTAGCAACTTCACGATAAAGAGGGTCTCTCTCATCAAACAGATTATCGATGACAGCTTTACGGTCATCAACCTGCAGTAAAGGACGAGCTTTATCCCTCTTAGTGCGTTCATACAACTGCTGTTTGGTTGCCGACAAATAAACGACCTGACCGGCATCAGCCATAGCAACGCGGTTCTCACCACGCAGAACAATGCCACCCCCAGTTGCTATAACCGCTGTACTAGCGTTATCAATAGCATGCCGAAGTGCCCTAGTCTCTCTCTCACGAAATCCCTCTTCACCCTCGACGTCAAAAATCCATTGAATATCAGCTCCGCTAGATTTAACAACTTCATGGTCGATATCAAGAAAGGGCCTGCCCAATGCATTAGCCATTTCCCTACCAATGGTAGACTTGCCCGCGCCCATTGGGCCTATTAAAAAAATATGTTTTTTAGTCATTTATCTACGAAACTATCGCCTATTAGCTTAGGAGTTATAAAGATAAGTATTTCACGTTTATCCGTAGCACGCATTTCTTTTCTGAGCAATCCTCTACAGATATGCCAAGCTAAAATATAGTCGATCTTCAGTAACAACACACTTTCTTGATTTCTGTGATGCACTTCACGTTATCAAAGCCCTATAATGAAAGGATAACGATATAATGAATCCGTAATGATCAGGAACCTTAGGTAATGAACCTTGGTAAATCTTTTAAAATAATCGCGGTATGCATCATATCGGGACTCGGCGGCTTTCTTCTAGTGTGCTCCTGCCTTTTTCTTTACCTCAGCCCTAAATTACCCTCCATCGATGAATTAAAAGACACTCGCTGGCAAATTCCGTTGCGAGTTACCTCACGAGATTTGAAAATCATCAGCGAATTTGGAGAGAAAAAAAGATCACCAATAGACTTTGATGAAATACCAACCTTGATGATCGACGCGATTTTAGCGGCAGAAGATGACAGCTTCTTTGATCACAATGGAATTGTAATCTCCGGTTTAATGCGCGGCGTAGTGCAGCTGGCCACAGAAGGTCGCATTAGGAGCGGCGGAAGCACTATTACAATGCAGGTAGCCCGCAATTTCTTCCTATCTAAACGCCAAGAATTCACACGGAAGTTTAAGGAAATATTATTAACTTTTAGAATTGAAAAGGCACTTACCAAACAAGAAATTCTGTCGCTTTATGTAAACAAAATCTTTCTCGGCAACAGAGCCTATGGCTTTGCTGCAGCATCCCATGTCTATTATGGGAAACCGCTGAGTGAATTAACTCTAGCCCAGATAGCAATGGTTGCAGGATTACCTAAAGCTCCGTCATCTTATAACCCCCTAGCTAACCCAGAGCGGGCAACCATTCGTCGAAACTGGATTCTCGGGCGAATGTATAACTTGGATAAAATCACCGAAGGAGCGTATCGAGCAGCCATAGCAGAGGTGGATAATGCCTCTCTACACAGATCTCAATCAGAATTAGATGCAGCCTATGCGGCGGAAATGGTCCGCCAACAAGTTATCGCCAAATTTGGCCTAAAAGCCTATACGGAAGGCTATACAGCGATCACCACAATAGACTCATCTGCCCAAGCGAGTGCTGTTAGCGCAGTTCAATCGGGGATAAGAGCCTATGATAAACGGCATGGCTATAGAGGTGCCGAACGTAAAAACATTGACCCAACTACATGGCAAGAAACTCTCCGAAAAACATCCACAATAGGCCCATTGCAACCAGCAATTGTCTCTTTCGTCCATGATGATCGTTTAATATTACTAAAAAAGAATGGTGAGACCACGATACTTAACTGGGTAGATGGGCTAGATAACCTGCGCCTGTTTAAAACCGTGAATGCCCAATCTCCCCTAATTGATTCTGCTGCGAGTGTGTTTGAAACTGGGGACCTAATTCGAATAGAGGAACATGAAAATGGTCGCGTCACCCTGTCCCAAATCCCTCTAATCCAATCTGCAATGGTTGCACTTGATCCCTTTAACGGCGCCATCAGAGCTCTAGTGGGCGGATTCGATTATCGTCAAAGCACGTTTAATCGCGTCACCCAAGCAAGCCGACAGCCGGGCTCCAACTTTAAGCCTTTCATTTACACCACCGCATTGAAAAATGGCTTCACGACAGCATCAATTATCAATGATGCTCCTGTGGTATTTGAAGATGCCAAACTTGAAGATACCTGGCGCCCTGAGAATGATGGCGGAAAATTTTATGGTCCAACTCGTCTTAGGGAAGCCCTGTACCGTTCAAGAAATCTCGTTTCCATTCGCTTACTTCGCAGAATAGGCGTTGACCGCACTTTAGAGAGCTTACAATCATTTGGTTTCAACACCAGCGATATGCCATCGGATTTATCAGTAGCCCTAGGTAGTCATGCCATGAGGCCAATTGACATCGCCACAGGGTATGCCATGTTTGCCAACGATGGTTTTAGAGTCAATTCTCATATTTTAGATAGGGTGATAGACCGAAATGGCAATGTGATATTTCAAGCACAGCCTGAACTAGCTTGCGATCCATGCGAGCAAAAAAATATCCGAGATGATCAGTTGCCACAAACGGCTAACAATCCTTCTAATGACACAGTAGAGCAACAGTTAGAGCAATTATTCAGTGATATTGAACAAAACTCTCTTGTGGAAGGCGATAAGTACAGTTGGGAAAAGGTAAAACAAAGCTTAAAACTGGAGTCTACAGCAGTCTCGACACCAGCTGACCGAGTCATTGATCAACAAACTGCATTCTTAATGGATTCTATGCTGAAAGATGTTATTTTGCGCGGAACAGCCAGAAAAGCTAAAATATTAAATCGCTCTGATATCGCCGGTAAAACAGGGACTACAAACGGTCCGCGAGATGCATGGTTCTCCGGCTATTCTCCAGATCTAGTTGCGACAGCCTGGGTAGGCTTCGACGATAATTCGGTTTTAGGTCGAAATGAATATGGCGGATCTGCCGCCCTGCCAATATGGATTCAATTTATGGGCGAAGTACTGTCCGAAAATCCTATTGTGGTAAAACGCCAACCAAATGGTATCGTTATGGTAAAAATTGATGCCAAAACAGGGAAAAGAATCCCTCCCCATCAGCAAGGTATTTATGAGTTTTTTAAATCGGAAAATGTTCCTGCTGCGCCCGATGACGAAAATGCCTCTACTGAGTCCGAACAACAGCCACTACCAGATGATTTATTTTAAATCATTGAGATAGATACCAATTTGGCAGCTAGACTAAACGAGATTTAATAAATGCATATAGATTGGCAGAATATAGATACAGTGCTCCTAGACATGGATGGTACTCTTCTTGACCTGCACTTTGATAATTTCTTCTGGCTAGAACATTTGCCAAAACGCTATGCTGACCAGAACCAAGATAGCGATGAAGACATGATCGGTGCACTGCGCCAACAGTTATTTGACAAACAAGGCACCCTCGAATGGTATTGCACTGACTACTGGTCTAGTCAATTAGGTGTCAATATCATCGCGTTAAAACAAGAGATAAGCCATCTCATTAAGGAGCGACCTCAAGCACATAGTTTTCTTTCAGCACTCAAAGCCCATCAAAAAAAATGCGTACTGATCACTAACGCCCACCCTGATGCTGTTGCATTAAAATTTTCAGTCACGCGTATCGAACCATTATTCGATAAGGTGATTTCATCTCACCAATATGGGCATCCGAAAGAAGTGCAAGAATTTTGGCATCGACTTCAGATGGAGTGCCCATTTAATCCAGAAAGAACCTTATTTATTGATGATTCAGAATCAGTACTGCGTGCCGCCAATACTTATGGTATTGCCCATTTACTCAGCATTGCAAAACCCGATAGCCATCGTGCGCCTGTTATGTCAGCTCAATTTAACTCAGTCGGTGACTTTGCGGAAATCCTCTCGATAGCAGGTAATCAATAGCTATGGTGAAGGTACGACTTGATAAGTGGCTGTGGGCTGCACGATTCTTCAAAACTCGCGCGCTCGCAAAGACTGCCATCGACACTGGTAAAATTCATATTGATGGTCAAAAAGCTAAACCGAGCAGGATGATTGAAGCAACCAATATGCTCACGATTCGCCAGGGAGACGTCGAAAAAACTGTACGCATCATTACAGCTTGTGAGCATCGGCGCGGAGCCCCTGAAGCACAACTTCTTTATGAAGAAACGGCGTCTAGTATTGAAGCCAGAGAGAAAAAGTCCGCTGAACAACGAGCGTTTCACGGATCCACGCCAGCCTCAACTCGACCTAACAAAAAACAACGCCGACAAATCCATCGTTTTATAAAAATTTAACCTTACTGAATTCTAACCTTAAAGTAGAATATGGCACCTATGAAAGATAAAGACACTCTGCAGCGTTTTCTTTTTGATGGCACAGACACAAGGGGTGAAATAACTACCTTGGCGTCGAGCTATCAAAACATGGTCGCCTCGAAAAATTATCCCACGTCAGTCTCCTTATTGTTTGGTGAGTTTTTGGCAGCCGCCAGCCTACTTAGTTCCTCACTTAAGTATCCAGGAATAGTGAGCATACAAGCTTCAGGAAGCGGTCCAATATCAATGATTATGGCTGAATGCAGTCATGGGCAACAATTACGAGGTATCGTGCGTGGCAATTTTGATAATCTTACCGCCCAGCAGCAGAGTGAGCGACAAGGAGTTTCAGTTCTCCTGGGTAAGTCCACACTCGCCATTACCGTAGAGCCTGAAAATAGTGAGCGCTACCAAGGTATTGTCCCCATAGAAAGTGACAACCTAAGTGATTGTCTGGAATACTACTTCGAGCAATCTGTGCAGTTACCGACGCGAATAAGACTTGCCTCCAATGAAACCTGTGCAGCAGGAATATTGATCCAGCAAATGCCTAGCAGTCAAACGATGATCGAACAGCAGCATGAATGGCAGCATCTATGCACCTTATTCGATACTATTAAACCTGGCGAGCAACTTGAATTGTCGCATAATGACCAATTATATCGGTTGTTCAATAAAGAGAAAGTTCGGCTATTTAACGCTCAGACATTATCATTTTTTTGCAGTTGCTCTAGGCATAGAACCGAGCAAGCATTAGTCTCACTAGGTATTGAGGAATTACTTGAAACCTGTGAAGATCAAGGTCAGGTATTAATAACCTGTCAGTTTTGCGCTGAACAATATGAGTTCACCAAAGACCAGGTAACGGCGATGTTTAGTCCAAGTAGTGAGCTATTACACTAACCTTGCCATAAGGCATTTTTCGTTTCTTCTTTCCACTGCCATGACAACCAAAACCAGATAAATCAAGAGCTTATTTAAGCTGCTTTTACTTACTGTTAACTAAAATGTAGTCAATCGCCGATTTAACTTCGTCATCACTGCATGTCATGCAGGCTCCACGTGCTGGCATAGCACGTATACCATTGATTGCATTAGCGTAAACAGCTTCAAGGCCCTGCTCTAATCGCGTAGCCCAAGCACTAACATCTCCATACCTTGGAGCACCGGCGACACCAGAATTATGGCAAGCCATACAGTTGGTATTATAAACATCAACGCCGGACCGGCCAGCTCCAGAGGTCATTGTTGGACTCGCCACAACGACCTGGCCCTCCATTACACTGTGACCCGCTGGCGCTATGCGCTCGGCAACCTGTTGCTGCTGACTTGCCGTCAACGTCGAACCTTCGTCACTGCTGCTACAGCCCCATAATAATAGACTAGTCGCTACAAATACTAACACCAGATTTGGTCGGTTCATAAGGGGCTCCAATGAAGTTCAATCTCAACGATACATATCAATTTAGATCACCAATCGAGTTGGTGATCAAGATGGGCGACAGTATACATGGGTAAAAATGAATTCTCATTACTTCGGCTAAAAAATTAATAGGTTTCTGCCGTCCTATTTTAAAGGCCTAATTCCAACAGAATTGCGTAACCTCAATATTAAATCCTGACTATGCTGGCGCGCTTTTTCAGCACCCTCCTGTAGTACGTTCTCTACGCGAGAAGGGTTTGCAATTAACTCCAGATACTTTTCTCGAGGCTCTTCTAGCTGACCGTTGATCAACTCAAATAATTGCTTTTTAGCTTCACCCCAAGCAATACCCTCAGCAAAGGCCTCACGCATTTTTGCGGTCTGGTCAGGGGACGCAAAAGCCTGCCATATTTGAAACACAGTCGAGTCACTCGCATCTTTGGGTTCGCCAGGCTCCAAAAGGTTAGTTTTAATTTTGTTAATATGCTTTTTAAGCTGTTTTTCACTGAGAAATAGTGGAATAGTATTGCCATAGCTCTTGCTCATCTTACGCCCATCAAGACCCTGCAGCACCGAAGCGTCTTCATCAACCTGAGCGCTAGGGAGTACGAAATGATCTCCATAGTGATGATTGAATCTCTGAGCAATATCTCTCGCCATTTCCACATGTTGAATCTGGTCTCGTCCAACGGGAATTATGTGCGCATTAAACATTAATATGTCAGCGGCCATCAATATCGGATAACTAAATAAACCCATAGTCACCGCGGAATCAATATTTTCACCCGATTCTTCATTGGCTTGCACTGCACCTTTATAAGCATGGGCCCGATTCATTAAGCCCTTGGCCGTCATGCAGGTAAGAAACCAAGTTAACTGGGGTATTTCAGGTATGTCGGATTGGCGGTAAAAAGTGACCCTATCAGGATCTAACCCCAGCGCCAGCCATGCGGCCGCGATTTCTAAAGTAGATTGGTAAACTCTATCAGGATCTTGACACTTAATAAGGGCATGGTAGTCAGCTAAGAAAAAAAATGAATCAAAGGAGCCGCTTAAGCTAGCGTCAACAGCTGGCCTGATGGCGCCAACATAATTCCCTAAGTGGGGTGTGCCAGAGGTAGTAATCCCCGTTAAAACACGCTTTTTACTCATAAGTAATCTGCCATATTGATTCGAGCCCTATGATAATAGATATACCAGGTTACTCAAGTCCTACCGTTATTGCTTCTGCTTTATTGAAAAACTCGATCAACACTCTGGATAAACGCAAAGGATCGTCAGCGCCCGTTATTTCCCGACAGGAGTGCATAGCCAACTGAGGAATCCCCACATCCAGGGTAGGCACGCCAAGTCTTGCAGCAGCGATTGGGCCTATTGTGCTACCACAACCAAGGTCATTACGAGACACAAAAGTCTGGACCGGTATCTCTAACTCATCGCAAAGTTGCCTAAAAATACTAGAAGTCAGGCTGGTTGTAGCATAGCGCTGTTTTACATTTACCTTAACTACTGGCCCCCCATTTAATTTAGGTAGATGTCCACCATCATGCTTATTTGAGAAATTTGGGTGAGTTGCGTGGGCATTGTCACAAGACATCATTAAGGACTTGTTAATGATACGGCTGACGAGGCTAGCAGACCCGCCCCCAGACAGTCGATCAATAATGATCTCCAAGAAGGGGCCATCAGCCCCTATGGCAGAAACGCTGCCTACCTCCTCATGGTCATTGCAGACCATCAAGCACGTATGAGCTCCACTAGAGCTGATCATCGCCTGTGCCGCCACAAAGCAGCTCAGTAAATTATCCAACCGCGCCGATGCGATGAATTCACTATTAAGACCTATAACTGCTGCAGACTGGGTATCATACAAACATAATTCGTAATCAAGAACGGTGTCATCTTCATTAAGAAAGCGCTCCCGGAGTAGCCGCCGAAATGCTTGGGAGCTCTCACCCGCACCAACAGAAGCTTCTTTCTCCAGCATTAAAATCGGAACAATATCGGTTTGAGCATTAATAGAATGGTCAGTGTTGGCATTCCGATCAAGATGTATTGCAAGACTGGGTATCGTAGCTACCGCTGTCTTAAAATCAACTAGCTTTTGTTTTAGCTGATTCTTGGAATTCCGATAGACCACTCGACCAGCAATAGATAAATCTCGATCGAACCATGGGTTTAGTAGCGCGCCGCCATAAACCTCAACACCTAACTGAAAATAGCCCTGTTTACTAATATCAGGCTGAGGTTTCACCATTAAACAGGGACTGTCAGTATGAGCTCCAACCAATTTTATCCCATTATTACCGAGATCATCATGGCCTACCACAAAGGCTATTATTGATGACCCATTGCGAGTCACGAAGTGCTTATCCCCAGCCTTTAGCATCCACTCATCTGCTTCACTGAGCTCACTAAAGCCTGCATTGCCAAGCATTTTCGTCATACTTAGAACTGCATGAAAAGGCGTCGGTGAAGCATCTAAGAACGCCAGCAAATCATCATTAAAACTATCCTGGTCCTGCTTTGTCATTATCGATTCCATTTAACTGTTAATCCTACCCTCAAAAGTATCATTATAGGGCGATTTAGGCCCAACCAAAACTCTACACTTGCAATCTAGCCAAAAGACTAGAAGTGTCCCAACGATTACCTCCCAGGGCCTCAACTTCTGCGTAATATTGATCTACAAGCTGAGCTACAGGCAAGGCACTACCATTGGTCTTGGCCTCCTTTAGAGCAAAAGATAAGTCTTTACGCATCCATTCCACAGCGAAACCATGTTCGTATTCTCCTGCCAACATAGTCTTATATCGATTCTCCATTTGCCACGATTGAGCAGCACCTTTTGATATAACATCGACTACCTGATGGGCATCTAACCCAGCTCGCTGAGCAAAATTAAGGCCCTCAGCAAGACTTTGGACTAAGCCAGCAATACAGATCTGATTGACCATCTTACACAGCTGTCCACTCCCCGTAGGGCCCATTAAGGTCACTGCCTTTGAAAAACAGGCAACAACACTTTCTATTTTGGCAAAATCCTCAACGCTACCTCCACACATGACCGTCAGCTGACCGCCTTCAGCACCCTGCTGTCCACCGGAAACCGGAGCATCGATAAACCCACATTCATGGAGTCTAGCTTCATTCGCCAAATTCTTTGCTAAATCAGCAGAGGTAGTAGTGTGGTCAATTAATATTGCCCCTGATTTGATCGCAGAAAAAACACCCTCGCTGCCCATGGTGACGGCCAACACATCTTTATCATTACCAACACAAATAAAAACAATATCCGCATTTTTAGCCGCACCACCTGGAGTATTGGCAATGTTGCCGGAAAACTCAGTCAGCCATCTTTGACCAACCATGCCTGTCCGATTGTAAACAGTCACCGAATAGCCGGCTTTGCTTAACCACCCAGCCATGGGATAGCCCATGACACCCAGCCCAATAAACCCTATTTTTACACCCATATCAAAAGACCCTTATTTTGAACATACCTTCGCTTTTGCCTTACCATTAATATCTATAAAATCTACAGAGAATCCCTTAAACGTTTTCTTTTTTGCCAGGCATCTGTCCCACGTAGGTAAACCAAGTCAACCGAGTCAACCGGCACTGCCATTCCGCGCTGAAATCGTTCTACAGCCAAATAAAGTAGGTCTTGAGCATCCGGATAGATCGCGGCTAACCGAGTATAATTTTCCATTTCATCGAGAAAAAGCATATGCCCCTCCCCAACAATAACCTCAGGTTTATGCTCATCAATAAGCGCCAGAGCATTAGACCTACTGAGCAACTGATCTGTAATCAGGGGTGACACAAATCCTAAATCATTTACCTTATAGCAACCACAATTAAACTCATCCATTCGAGCATCGATGAGCGGCATTATGATTCTCCCTGAACCAGATTCGCCATTGAAGGAATCTTGAGCCAAACGACTATAAGAGGCGACCATAACATGGAGGGTGGACATAGGTATCACAGGAATATCAAGTCCGAACGCTAGGCCCTGGACGACAGAAAAACCGATACGTAGTCCTGTAAAGGAACCAGGCCCGATTGTCGTGCCTATCACATCTAATTCGTTGAGCTCAACGCCAGCCTCAGTTAAGACCTCATCGACCATCGACATTACCAGTCGGGTGTGCGACCTAGGCTCTTCGGAGTAACGCCTAGTCATTCTACCTTGAAATAACAAAGCTACTGAGCAGGCTGTGGTAGACGTTTCAATGGCGAGGGCAGTTGTCATTAGGCATTTCTCACTTATTTAACGATATCTTAACGCTCAGATGGCCCATTATGGACCCTAAAAAAAATCCCCAACCGGAAGATTGAGGACATTTCCGTATAGCCCTCGTTAGGCTATCAGGATTTTCTTACAGCGACTACAGGTTAAAAGCTCAGAGACATGTAATCGCTCAATCTATCAGGTGCTAATTTTTACTTATTAAGTGCCTCTACAAGTCGCTCCTGCACATCCGAAAGCAAGCCTAGACCGCTGACAGAAGAAAAAGTTGGTGCTGGATGACCACTGGTAGCAAGTTCGGTGTAAAAATTGACCAATGGCTTAGTTTGTTTGTGATACACATCTAGACGATTACGCACTGTCTCTTCGCTATCATCTGGTCTCTGTATAAGTGGTTCACCGGTTTCATCGTCTAGGCCCGCATTGTTCGGCGGGTTGTGCTCAATGTGATAGATGCGTCCCGAACCTTCATGGACACGGCGCCCACTTAACCGGGCAACAATCTCCTCATCTACCACTGCAATCTCTACTACCGCATCAATCAAAATCCCAGTATCAACAATCGCTGTAGCCTGCGGGATTGTTCGTGGGAATCCATCAAATAGGAACCCATTTTGACAATCCGACTGCTCCACTCGCTCTCTTACCAACGCTATGATTAACTCGTCAGACACTAGCCCGCCAGATACCATAACATCTTTAACCTCAAGCCCCAAAGGAGTCTCGGCCTTAATAGCAGCACGCAACATATCACCTGTAGATATCTGAGGAATAGCGTACCTTTCAGTAATAAACTGTGCCTGCGTTCCCTTGCCTGCTCCAGGTGGGCCTAACAAAATCACCTTCATGAGTACTATTCCTCAACTCTGATATAACGTGTCAGCTCTAAAGATACAGCTTTTTTGGACTTCAGCCATCAAGCTAGTGGGCGCGTACCATACAGGGATTGCCATTATCGGACAACCCTAGTAAAGCGCCATTGCACTTTATCAAACGGCCTTATGCTAATGAGCAATATCATTCGGATTGCTTGACTTTATCCCATAACAATTCAAGCTCACTGGCAGATAGATTCTGAATTTCCGCGCCACCAGCCAAAGTCTCTACCTTATCAAAACGACGTTTAAATTTAGCGTTAGCTGCTCGCATTGCCGTCTCAGGATTGACCTCTAGATGTCGAGCCAAATTAACACAACTAAATAACAAATCCCCAAGTTCTTCTGTGATCGCGGCTGAATTACCGATGGATATTTCTGCCTCCAGCTCATCTATTTCTTCTTTAACTTTCTCTATGACGCCGGCAGTCGTCGGCCAATCGAATCCGACTGAAGCCGCGCGCTTTTGCAGTTTTGTTGCACGACTCAATGCTGGTATTGCAAGGGGTATATCATCGAGCACTTTAATCTCGCCCTTTTGCGTGCGCTCTTGTTTCTTTAACGACTCCCAGACCTGCTTAATATCCCCAACCTCGACTGTATCGGTGTCACGAACAGACTCCAAGGTGCCATCTGGAAACACGTGAGGGTGACGTCTTAATAATTTTTCAGTGATCTTGGAGGTTATCTGATCAAAATCAAATCGACCCTGCTCCCTCCCCAACTGGCTGTAAAAAATGATTTGAAATAATAAATCACCTAATTCCTCACTTAAATGCTCCAGGTCATCGCGTTCAATAGCATCAATAACCTCATACACCTCCTCCAGAGTGTGGCCAGCTATTGACTGATAATTTTGCTTCAGGTCCCAAGGGCAGCCGGTCACAGGGTCGCGCAAGCGCTTCATGAGATAAATCAGGTCATGAATACTGTATTTATTTACTGGCATCTCATTCATAGCTTTTTAATCACTAATAAAGGGTCAAAGGCTGCAAGCATGCCCAACGTATTGGCTTAATCTATCATTACTAAACATAAATTCCTGAGGATAAATAACGATCTCCTCTATCGCAGATAATAGTAACAATAACCGAATTCTCCAGAGTCTTAGATAACTCAAGAGCTACAAAAATCGCACCTCCAGCGGACGCTCCACAAAATATACCCTCCTCTCGAGCTAGTCGGCGCATCGTATTCTCGGCGTCTGTCTGTGATATATCGATAACTTGATCAATATTTTTCTCATTAAAAATACCTGGCATATAAGCTTGTGGCCACCGACGAATTCCAGGGATAGAGGCTCCATCTTCGGGCTGTAATCCAATGATTTGAACATTTTGGTTTTTGCTTTTCAGATAGGCAGAAACTCCCATAATAGTTCCCGTTGTGCCCATCGAGCTGACAAAATGTGTGACCGTACCCTCGGTATCTCTCCAAATTTCTGGGCCAGTACCCTGAAAATGAGCTAGTGAGTTATCGGTATTGTTGAATTGGTCAAGTACCACCCCCTGACCGTCAGATTGCATTTGCGTAGCAAGGTCGCGAGCGCCTTCCATTCCCTGCTCTCGACTTACCTCAATTAACTCAGCGCCATAGGCACGCATGGCCATTTTTCGTTCCGTTGTTGCACTATCGGGCATTATTAAGGTCATCTGGTAACCCATCATGGCAGCCGCCATGGCAAGTGCTATTCCGGTGTTACCACTCGTAGCCTCAATCAGGCGATCTCCAGGCTTGATGTCTCCGCGGGCTTGCGCATTGACTATCATACTCATCGCTGGACGATCTTTAACGCTCCCAGCCGGATTGTCACCCTCAAGTTTAGCCAAGATAATATTAGAGGTATTGCCAGGCATTCTCTGGAGCCTAACCAACCGGGTATTACCAATGCACTCATCAATGGTGGGATATTCCATAGTCTGCCCTACGCGAAAAGATACCTGAATGTAAGATAAGAAAAGAGAATAAATTAACTACCCAATAAAATAGCATAGGCGATGGCATAATGCCGCTCATCGGCCAGACTCAAAAGGACTTTATGGGCGCCTTGTTCAGCCATAATACGCGCCGCACCGCCAGATAAAAAAACCTCAGGCGCACCCTTAGCATTATTAGTTATAATCATGTCCTGAAAGCTAACGCCGTGCCCAATACCCGTTCCCAAGGCTTTAGCAATAGCTTCCTTCGCTGCGAAGCGCTTGGCCAAGTGTGCTGCTTTATTTTGACTAGCCTGATATGGCTGTAATTCGTCACTGGTTAAAACTCGCTTTGCAAAACTGTCGCTCTGACGCTCAAGAATATCTGTCATTCGAGCGATTTCGACAATATCCGTTCCTATATTCACTACCATTATCTAGATTCCGCAGGCAAATTATTGTTCTTGTTATCAATGGTTTCTAAGTGCTGCCGATACAATTCTCGGCTGTGTAACGGACGCCCATCGAGGTAAAAGTCTATCACGCCTCGCAATAACTGTTTAGCTGTTCGTGTTACTGATATTTTCTCAAAATTCCCTTCACTTAGGGCGATTAAATCGGCGCCAAGGTACGCCCCAGAAGCAGCCTTTGCATGACTAGCCATCTCGATCAAACCTTGTTCAGGTACATAGTTATAAAGTTTGTCTGCTATCAGCGCAGAACCATGCAAAGCCTCGGAATCTAACGCCAACCCATACCCCAATTCTTCAAGTAGACTTATCTCAAGATGTCTAAGCATAATTTGATCAAAGGAGTTAGTCACCAGTCCAGATAAGAACTGACGATATTGCTGATAGAGATATTCATGAGGGTCATGCTCATGGAGTAGTCGATAGAAAAGTTCGTTGACATACAACCCAGTAAATAGGCTTCCACTTTGCAGAAATGCCGGAGCTTGAATAGCGTCAGCTTGGGTAAGTGTCTTTAGTTCCCCGCGACCCTGCCAGCTAAACTGGTGCTCTGTATAGGGAAAAAGTGCTCTTGTAATACCCTTTTTATTGGGTCGTCGATAGCCCTTTGCAACACATCGTATCCGACCATAGTTTTTACTGAACAGGTCGACTAAAAGACTGGTTTCACGATAGGGTATGGTATGTAGAACAAAGCCCAATTCGGAATCAACCTTCACGACAATTTACTCATCCATGTAGCCCAAACTGCGAAGTGCTCTTTCGTCATCCGACCAACCACTTCGAACCTTCACCCAGGTTCGAAGCATTACTTTACAGCCTAATAAACTTTCAATATCCGCGCGCGCTTGTTCACCTATCTTTTTTAATCGTTCGCCATTGGTTCCTATAATGATCTTCTTCTGCCCATCGCGCTCCACTAGGATTAACGCACTAATGTGTGTTATCTTTTTCTCAGCACGAAACTCCTCGATTTCTACAGTGACCTGATAGGGAACCTCGGCACCCAATTGACGTGTGATTTTTTCACGGACTATTTCAGCCGCCAAGAATTTCTCGCTTCGATCCGTAATTTGATCTTCCGGATATAGGTGCATTTTCTGTGGGATATAACCCTTAATTTTTATCTCAAGTTCGTCTAGATTAGTTCTACGCAGAGCGGACAAAGGTATGTACTCTTTCGCATCAACTTTACTGGATAGGAATTTTAGATGAGGTAACAGCGCCTCTTTATCATCAATCATATCAACTTTATTAACCGCTACAATAAGAGGCACATCATTGTTTGAGAGATATTTGGCAACATATTCATCAGCTTCACTCCACTCAAAACGATCAACCACAAAAATCACAACGTCCACGTCTGCAATAACGCTAGCCGCAGAACGATTCATTACTCGATTAATAGCACGCTCTTGATTAGTATGAATGCCTGGAGTATCAACGAAGATCATCTGGAAATCACCCTCAGTCTTTATCCCTAGTAATGTGTGCCGTGTAGTCTGAGGCTTTCGTGAAGTGATACACAGCTTTTGCCCCAACAAATGATTAAGCAAGGTCGACTTGCCAACGTTAGGGCGGCCCACAATGGCCACATAACCACAATACTTCTGTTCTGATGTCACTTAAATTTCTCCACTTCCTCTAATAATTGTTCGGCAACCATTTGCTCTGCCCGTCTGCGACTACTGGCGGTGGCCGTCATCGCTGCTTCAACCGCAGCAATCTTACAGCTCACTGTAAACAGGCGACTATGGGCCTCCCCTCCAGTGCTCACCAACTGATAGTCAGGTAACGGCTTATTTCGATGTTGCAACCATTCTTGAAGAGCGGTTTTTGCATCCTTAACTGGCTGAGCTTGTAATGCACTATCGAAAAACGATTTAAACCAAGCGGTGACAATCTCTCGAGCCGCCTCAATCCCTCGATCTAAATACACAGCGCCAATCAGCGCTTCTACTGTATCGCCGAGAATAGAATCACGTCGGTGACCGCCACTTTTCATTTCGCCTGAACCAAGCAATAGGTCAGGCCCAAGTGCTAATTGCTTTGCCACTTCTGCAAGGGACTCGCCTCGTACAATATGAGACCGCATACGGCTTAAATCACCCTCACGTGCCTGTGGGAATTCACGATAAAGAAAATCCGTTACCACTAAACCTAAAATTGAATCGCCTAGAAATTCAAGTCGTTCGTTATTTTCCGCTGCCACACTTCGGTGTGAAAGTGCCAGAGTTAACAGATCTGGATCGATAAATTGGTAACCTAACCGCTGTTGAAGCTGGCCGATATTATTTGCCACCGTGAACACTCAAATTCATTAGGAATAAAGCCCGTAAAAGATCTCTGATCACCATTGTAACATCGCCAGGCATTTCTCAAGGCCTAGCATGGGGAAAACACCGAATATCAGCCGGCTACTGAATTTTCCCAGCCCTAGAAAAGCTAGGTATGCTAAGGAAATCATCCCAAAACATCCAGCGGGCAAATGCTTTCCCTACAATACGCTCTTCTGGCACTGGGCCCCAGACTCGGCTATCGCTAGAGTTATCTCGACTATCACCCATCATGAAATAATGGCCCTGCGGAACCACTGCAGAAAAATTCTGGCTTATTCGCGTTGGCGGAACACGTTTTTGGATACTATGCTCAACACCATCGAGATTCTCCGTCATTACCACCGACCTAGGAGCTCCAGCCTGCATGTCCGTGTCAGTTTGAGTCATAGTTGTATTGTTCACATACAGCTTTCCATTGATGACTTGGATCTTATCGCCCGGCAGACCAACCAATCGCTTAATAAAATAGCGATCTTCATGGGGTGGAAAAAACACAACCACATCACCGCGTTTTGGACTATCAACATCGAATATTTTAGTTCGCAAAACGGGCAGCCTTAATCCGTAACTCCACTTGCTCACTAAAATGAAATCGCCAACTTTTAAAGTTGGAACCATAGATTTAGAGGGAATTTGAAACGGCTCAATGAGAAAAGAGCGTAATACCAACACCAGACCCAGCACTGGTGCTAGAGACGCTGAAAATTCGATTAGGCCCTCTTCCTGTTTAACCAGAAACTTGTTGATGAGCCAAAATGCCAACGAAATTAAAAATACAATCGTTAGTATTAATTCAAAATTAAAATCCACAATTCATTCCTTTGCTGACAGCTATTTAAGTTTTCAGGACGGCCAAGAATGCATCCTGCGGGATTTCGACGTTACCCACTTGCTTCATACGCTTCTTACCCGCTTTTTGCTTCTCAAGTAACTTCTTTTTGCGCGACACATCACCACCATAGCATTTCGCAGTAACATTTTTGCGCAAAGCTTTCACCGTTGTGCGTGCTATCACACTTCCGCCAATAGCCGCCTGAATAGCAACATCAAACATTTGCCGTGGAATCAATTCTTTCATCTTGTCCGCAAGCTTACGGCCTTTTTGAATCGAATGATCGCGATGAGTAATCGCAGCTAGAGCATCAACCCTATCGCCATTAATTAAAATGTCTAGCTTTACCAAAGAGGCCGCTTCAAAACGAACAAAATTATAGTCCAGAGATGCAAACCCACGACTAACCGATTTTAATCGATCAAAAAAGTCCATCACCACCTCGCTCATAGGTAGTTCATAGCAAATTGACACCTGACCACCCACAAACTGCATATCTTTTTGGATTCCGCGTTTTTGAACACACAGAGTAATAACATTACCCACATAATCTTTGGGCACCAGAATATTGGCCTCACAAATCGGCTCTCGCATCTCCTCTATTTGACCAGGATCAGGTAAGTCAGAGGGGTTAGACATGTACAAAGTCTCCCCTTTGGAGGTAATAATTTCATAGACTACGGTTGGTGCGGTAGTAATCAAGTCAAGGTTATATTCTCGCTCAAGTCGCTCTTGTATGATTTCCATATGCAACATACCAAGAAACCCACAACGGAACCCGAAGCCTAATGCATCTGAACTTTCAGGCTCATAAAATAGAGAGGCATCGTTTACTGCCAGCTTACTTAGGGCTTCACGGAACTCTTCAAAATCGTCTGAGTCTACTGGGAACATCCCAGCATAAACCTGCGGCTTAACACGTTGAAATCCGGCCAAAGCGTCTACATCTGAAGTCGCTAGTGTCGTCACCGTATCCCCGACGGGCGCTCCCATGATGTCTTTGATGCCGGCCACCATGAAGCCAACCTCTCCCGCTCTAAGGATGCCTGTCTCTTTTCGTTTTGGGGTAAAAATACCCACACTATCAACCACATGTGCTTTGCCAATCGACTTGGCAATAATCTTATTTTTGACTTGGAGAGTGCCCTGCATGACCCGTAGCAAAGACACCACGCCTAAATAATTATCAAACCAGGAATCAATAATTAAGGCTTGGAGGGGAGCGTCAACATCTCCTACGGGTGCTGGAACATGCTTGACTAGTTCCTCTAATATACTCTCGATTCCTTCACCGGTTTTAGCACTGCAACGCACAGCTTCGTCAGCCTGAATGCCAATAATATTTTCTATTTCGTTAATAACTTTTTCTGGTTCCGCCTGCGGTAAATCCATCTTATTCAACACAGGAATGACCTCTAACCCCTGAGCAATAGCGGTATAGCAATTAGCAACCGATTGCGCCTCAACACCTTGAGCTGCATCGACGATTAGTAGAGCACCTTCACAAGCAGCCAAGGATCGAGACACCTCATATGAAAAGTCAACGTGACCGGGCGTATCGATGAAGTTGAGTTGATAGGTGTTACCGTTTAGCGCTGTATATGGCAAGGTTACGCTTTGCGCCTTGATAGTAATGCCGCGCTCACGTTCGATATCCATAGAATCTAAGACTTGAGATTCCATCTCACGCTCACTGAGACCACCACAAATTTGAATAAAGCGATCAGCAATGGTCGATTTACCATGATCAATGTGAGCAATAATGGAGAAATTTCGTATGTGGCTAAGATCTGTCAAAGGGTTTTCACTGCCGTTCAAAAATGCGAGCGCAGTCTAGCCTATTTGCTTCTCTGACGCCATCAACCGCTTGATGTAAAGAGGTCATAATCAAACAGCATAATAAGTTGTCAATCATTAAACTGAATCGTTCTGAAAATAGCCTGTCCTCGCCGATAAAATCGAATTGGTATTGGCGTATCATTCGGCAAGCCACCAATAATTCGCTCGTAACCTTTGCCATCATCAATACGACTATAGCCCAGCTGCACAATAACATCGCCTTCTATTAATCCGGCGATTTCAGATGGAGATTCCACGGATACTGTTACCACTTTAACGCCGCCCCGTAGGCTGAGCGACCGTAATTCATCTTCACTAAGTTCTTCAATTACCAGGCCCAATCGGTCACTTCCGTCATTGCTGCTTTCTTCGTCTTCCTCCCCTCGATCTAACGCACCAATCTCAACCAACATTTTTTTTCGTCTACCCTCTCGAAAGAGTTCAACTTTAACCTCCTCTCCTGGCGTCATTAAACCAACAACATGAGGCAGGTCCTCAGAATTAAGGATCGTTTGAGCATCAAAACTAACAATTACGTCCCCTGGCTTAATATCACCCCTCTCGGCCGGGCTATCAGGCATCACCGCCGTTACCAGAGCGCCCTGAGGTCCAGGTAAATCTAGCGCTTCGGCCAATTTTTTGTTGACACTTTGAATGCCAACGCCCAGCCACCCTCGCTGCACTTTTCCATTATTCTTAAGTTGTTTGACCACATTGTTAGCTACGCTCACCGGAATGGCGAAAGATAAGCCAATAGAACCCCCAGAACGAGAATATATTTGGGAATTAATCCCGACTACCTGGCCATCGAGATTAAATAGAGGCCCGCCTGAATTACCCGGATTAATCGCTACGTCCGTTTGCACAAAGGGTACATAACTAGACGACTCTGCAGACGGAATACTACGACCTATGGCGCTCACAATTCCTGCTGTAACAGAGTAATCGAGACCAAATGGTGAACCTATTGCCAGCACCCATGCGCCTACTTTAAGATTATCTGGGTCAGCAAACTCTAAGGTCGGCAGGTTATCTCCTTCTATCTTAAGCAATGCGAGATCAGAGAGCCGATCTGAACCAATAATAGTCGCTGAATACTGACTCCTATCCGCAAACTGCACTTCAATTTCGTCTGCATTATCTACCACGTGGTGGTTGGTGAGAATATAGCCATCGGCAGAAATAACAAACCCAGAGCCCATAGTTCTTGATGGCTGAGAAGGTCTACGCCTTTGCTGAAATAGATCACGAAAAATATCTGGTGCCTGACCCTGCATTCGCGACTGTTGATTTTGGGAAACCGCTTTACCCACAGTATTGATTTTGACCACTGCCGGCGCGACTTTTTCAACCAACGGAGTGAAGTCGGGCAAATTCGCACTCGCGGCGGATACTGCTATTGTAAAAAAATAGGTAATAAAAAAAACTCTGTTTAGCACTGAAAACTCCTTGAGGGTGCACTATCAACTTACGGTTAAGGTCTCTACCGGCTGGCTAAAATCACGAGGGACGTCTGATAGCACTGGATTAAGCTTAGGATCACAATTGGTTTGCTTACTTCGGAGTTTGACTAACAATCCTCCCAAGAAAAGCCCAAGGGTAGCACCCAAAATACTGAATAAATCCTGTTCCATTGTTTTTATTCCCGAGCCAAAAAGCCAAGCACCAACAACGGCCATTAAAATAGGCAACATATAGACCAACAGTGAACCCTTTACTATGACATTCTCTGGAATCCCTATGGTGATACTCTGCCCTAACTCGATGCTTTCAGCAGGATAATCCCCTAGCAGTACTCTAATTCGATTCGTTTTACCGGTTAGTTTAGCCAGCAAGCTCTGCCCACAACCTTTTTCAGCGATACAGGTGTCACAGGCGGTCCTTTGTATGGTCTCAACCAAAAGGCTACCGTGCTCATTGTTCACCACTATCCCAGTTTCGAAGATCATGTTTAAAAGCCTAAACAGGTTACGAATTTTTGGCCATATCAGATGCCCGAGTTACCGATTCTATAATTCTTCTTGCCGTGTCACTGGGGATTTCACCCACCACAGAAACCGTGAAAAACGAACCCTCTAACAGAACTTTAGACACCAAGGCAACCGTCGCTCCTGATGTGGCTGCAAACGACGGCATCTTAATGCTGGCTTCTGACGATTCAACAAACACCGAGAGAACCGCTAAACCATCAGTGAACACCATAGAATATTGCCCACTAGCCTCATCTAATCGAGAGTCAGTCATCACAAAGCCTGTCGGCATCCAATCGGCTTGCCACTCAGGTATGTCTTGCTGAAGCAGCGAGTTATTCTTTTTACAATCAGCCCTCTCATCGGCCTCTAGATTAATAGACCCTGAGGGAACCTCCATTGAATCAAGATCACCCCCAACGGAAATCTCAATAAACTGAAACCGCTCCATAGGTTTACCAGTAAGACTAACCAATACGGACTGAAGCATCAGACCGGATTGTTTGTCAATTGCAACAATATAACCATAACGCCATGCATCGTTAGGACGTAACATTAATAATGTGGCTTCACGACCCGCAATTCGTTGGGTACCCGCAGTCTCTATTGAATATGATCGTTTTAGCTGCACATAGGTAGAGTCATTGATATTAAGCCCTGATGTTTCCCCAAGAAAGGCAGCGGTTTTGTGGCACTCTTTTGTGCCACTGAAGTTCGAAAACTCACCCTCAGGGCCATTCAAACTGACGATCTGTTCGAAGATCTCAGCATCCCGTACTAAGTGAAGAACTTTAGCACTTTTGAGATTCCCCATTTTTTCATAGGTAACAAGTCCCTCATAATTAAGCTGCTGGGAGGCATTAATCATTTTAACCATTAAGCCATAGGCTGGATCTGTCTGTTGCGAAAACGACGCTCCGCACGCAAAAATGGCGGTCATAATAACCGCCATCCTAAATTTCCCTTTCATATAATCTATTACACGCACGCTCTAACCACCCTATTTTAAAACAGCATCACCTGATTCAATACGAGCAAAGGGTAACATACTTTGATTACTGTTAAGTGCAGCATGACTGGAATGTTTAGCCAAAATGTCAGCTAAATAAAGTCTAACCTCTTGCTCAGAATATTGCGATTTAGTCACCTGTTTAACCGCCACTATCGGCTGAGGATATTGTCGAGCTCCATTAAAACCACTGGCACTGACTGTCCGCGCTTGAGTCTCAACAGGCAGTTGCCAACCTGCTGGAAATTGATTAGCTGGACCGGTACTATTCTCGTCTATCATCTTATCTGATTGGGCAAACTGAGAAGCTTGATCGGCACCACCTAAAGAATTACTAACATTCTGAACGCCAAGCACAGCAACCAAAGCAACTGATGCGGCGACTGCGAACGGGCCAGCCGAGCTTATGCCTAGTGACGCACCTACAGCCAAGATGCCTGAGCGACTAAATATTTTAGTCAACGGATTCACCTTATGAGTAACTTCGCTATCAATCGCATCAGAGACCGCTATTGAATAATCTACAGTGGATACATTGCCTTTACTTATGACAGCAGATGCCAAATGATAACGCCGCCATTTTTCCCGAATCTCAACGGCTAAAGCACTATCGTTTGCATCCAATTCTTTTAGAATTCGACGAATTTCTATGTCATTTGCCTCGCTATCCATCAGCGCAGATAGAGACTCATTCAATCGATTTTCGTGCTCGCTCATTTAATTGCCTCGTTAAAAACAAATCAATTTTTTTACATACTGACTATATGACCAATCATTAGCAAAAAGGTTCACCCATCGTTTAAACCCCCACCGGCCAATTTTACCACCTGCAAGTCGATCGTCTCTCTAGCCCTAAAAATACGCGACCTTACCGTTCCAACAGGGCAATCCATTATCGTTGCAATTTCATCATAACTCAGACCTTCAAACTCTCGCAACGTCACTGCAGTTTTTAGATCCTCAGGCAGATCAGAAATTGTTTTGTGGATCAAAGCTGCCAGCTCATCTCGAAAAAGATTATTCTCCGGCGTACCTAAATCCTTAAGATAGTCACTACCATCATAATACTCAGCATCCATCGCATCAATATCAGAGCCTGGTGGTCGACGACTGCGCGCAACAAGGTAGTTCTTTGCTGTATTGACGGCGATGCGATAAAGCCAAGTATAAAACTGACTCTCACCGCGAAATTTGGGTAACGCTCGATAAGCTTTAATGAACGATTCTTGCACGACATCGGCAACCTCATCGCTATCCCGAACAAAGCGCCCAACGATAGCGTGCATCCTGCTTTGGTATTTGAGCACTAAAAGGTCAAATGCTCTCTTATCACCTTTTTGAACCCTAACCACCAGTTGCTGATCAGTGGCGTCTTTTTTATTTTCCGTCATCAAACAATCCGTTCTCGCAACTCTTATGGCTTATTTTTTGAAACTAGCAAAATTTAACATTTGACGGCACTACTTTAAAGACAACCGACTGATCGTAAAGTTCGCGTGATTCGTACTCTTATATTATCATGGCCGACCCAACCTGTGTGGCACACCAATGCAACAAACTCATCTTTATGACGTTATTATTATTGGCAGCGGAGTTGCTGGCCTCACCAGCGCGCTGCAGTTAGACAAACACTTGCGCGTCGCGCTTATTAGTAAAGCATCGTCGCGAGCTGGCGCGTCATGGTTAGCCCAAGGGGGTATTGCAGCTGTATTTGATGAGAATGATAGTCCCGCCGCGCACATTGCTGACACATTGGTTGCTGGCGCAGGGCTTTGCCATGAAGAGTCAGTTCGATTCGTGGTTGAAAATGGCCCCGGCGCGGTTAAATGGCTCATAGATCAAGGTGTGCAGTTTACAAGGGAAAATAATCAGCAGGGCTACCACCTCACCCAAGAAGGTGGCCACAGTCACCGTCGTATTTTGCATACCGCAGATGCGACAGGTAAAGAAGTCACCGGAACGCTAGTAGATCAAGTTATTGCGGCGTCAAATATTGACATTTTTGAACAGCATTGTGCCGTGGATCTTGTCACCCAAGCTGATACAGATTCGCGCAAAATTCGTTGCACAGGGGCCTACCTATTAGATATTACGACAGGATCTGTATCTTTATTTCAGGCCAAAAGTGTGATTTTAGCCTCAGGAGGTGCCAGTAAAGCATATCTTTACACCAGCAACCCTGATGGGGCCAGTGGTGATGGAATGGCTATGGCATGGCGAAAAGGGTGCAGAGTCGCTAATTTAGAATTCAATCAATTTCATCCAACTTGCCTATATCATCCTAGAGCTAAGTCATTCCTCATTACCGAAGCACTTCGAGGTGAAGGTGCTGTATTACGCTTACCTAACGGCAATGCGTTTATGAGTGATTTTCACCCCGACGCTGAACTAGCGCCTCGCGATGTAGTCGCTCGGGCTATCGATCATGAAATGAAACGACTTGGTTGTGACTGTTTATATCTAGACATAAGCCATAAGTCCGCCGACTTTATTACCAAACATTTTCCGACGGTCTATCGGCAGTGCCTAGAGTTTGGTATTGATATAACTACCGATCCTATTCCTATTGTCCCCGCTGCCCACTACACCTGCGGAGGCATTTTAGTAACCAAGGATGGGCAAACTGACTTGCAAAATCTTTACGCTGTTGGTGAGAATGCCTTTACCGGTTTACATGGTGCTAATCGGATGGCCAGTAACTCGCTCCTAGAATGCCTAGTGTATGCCCAGGCCGCCGCGGGAAGAATCAATCAACATATCAATCAGATCGCATCGCCAGATTTTATTCCTGAGTGGGATGAGTCACGCGTCAGTCATTCTGACGAAGATGTGGTCATTTCCCACAACTGGGATGAACTGCGCCGCTTCATGTGGGATTACGTTGGTATTGTCCGAACTAACAAACGTCTTCAAAGAGCCCAACATCGCATCAAGTTGTTACAAAAAGAGATACAAGACTACTACAGCAACTGTAAGGTAACCCGAGACTTGTTGGAACTGCGTAACTTAGCGACAGTGTCAGAGCTGATTATTCGATGTGCAATGCAGCGTAAGGAGAGTCGCGGTCTACACTTTACCCTGGACTATCCCGAACTCTCTCCGATTGCCCGAGACACGATTATGGTGCCGATTAATTATGCAGCTCAAGATGTCATTATTAATCGCGATTAAACCTGATCTAATCTCCTAGCCACCAAAAAAATGCGCAACTGATGATGCTCTGCCTCTGAAAGAGCATCTCGAGGCAGCGTACGACGAACAGTCCTGCCATTAGGAGTTTTAAAATAAATAATAATCAAACTGCTTATTACAAATTGATACTCTCGAAGAACAAGCCTGTCTTGCTCTGGCATTCTGCTTAATAGCCAGCAGTCAGTCTCGTGTGAAAAAAGTAGCTCCTCAGGTTCCACCTGAATCCATGCCTTTACCTCACTCATAAAAAAGTCGATCACGATACACATCGTCACTAATTTAGGCCAAAATAAAATTGGCATCGAGATTAGAGGTGCGATCAGTAATGACACCAACCAGAGGTTCGCGCAAAAAAGTATTCTCAATGGCTTAAGAGTGAACCGAAGCGGCTTTTTCTCGACTGTCACGAATTATCTGCAGTATCCTTTGCATGTTTGGGTCAGTTGGGTGTTCGCGTTGCATAAACCACATAAATAACGTTTGATCTTCACACTCTAACAAAACCTCGAAACGAAGTTTGTCATCTTCTTCTAAGGAATCGTAGACATCCTTCACAAAGGGCGCGAGAATTAAGTCTAGCTCTAACATACCACGGCGACTAGCCCACAATAGACGGTTCTTATTCATAGCTAATCAATCAGTGTCAAAAAGGCTATTATAAGAGACAATTAAAGATAAACATACAGAGTCATGCAAAACTATGGACTGGCATTCACTTTTCCCAAGTCACAACATCATTACTAATGCTGAAAATCCCAGCATTGTAGAATCTTTTGGTGAGTCACCATCTGACTATAAATCTCTGTTTAAGCAGAATATATTAAGCACCGATTTAAGAGGCTACATCCAATTATCCGGCCCCGACACTGAAAAATTTTTGCAGGGTCAAGTCAGCTGCGACATGAGCTTACTGAAAAAGGGAAAACCGATGAATGGCGCCCACCTGACCCCGAAGGGCCGGATCACCTTTTTGTTTAGTGCCCACAAGGACCAAGATGACAACATACTACTAGAAACACACCCTTCAGTAGTTGAATTAGCCATTTCTAGTTTTAAGAAATACTCAGTATTCTTCAAGACTGACATCACCGATGTCAGTGATCAATTTATCAGCGCTATGATTTCTGGGCCCAATAGTGCAGAACGGGTACAACAAATAACGGCATGTCACATCAAACAATATGATTCTTCATTATTTCTCGTCACCGTCGATACTGACAGGGCCATCCAACAGTTTAACTCGCAACCTGGGACCCTAACGCCGGCAGGCCAAGGCTATAGCGATCTAATGCGGGTGCGAAGCGGCAATGCAGATGTGACGGTTGATACCTCTGATGAATTTATTGTGCAAATGATTAATCTAGATGCACAAAACTATATTAGCTTCAAAAAGGGTTGTTACACCGGTCAAGAGATTGTTGCCAGAGCCCATTATCGAGGCTCAGTAAAAAGACGAATGCATCTCATGCGCCTCGATACTGCCAACATGCCGTCTATAGGAGCCTCGCTGACAGATTCTAACAGCAAGGTAATAGGTGCCGTTGCCGCTGCAGCTAGAGCGAGCGAGTGCAGTATAGAAGCTCTAGCCGTATTATCTGAAAAATATTTAGCAACGACTGAAGTGACGTTTGATAAAGAGCAATTCGTCAATGCTATACATTTACCTTTGCCTTATAAGGTTCTAGAACGCTCGTGAACGACCTTATTATTTGGATATCCAGTCACCAGAACATATTGGTATGGTCTGGGATGGCATCTATTATTATTTTCATCGTGAGCTTGTTATCTTTACCGTGGCTGGTAGCTAAGATTCCAGAAGATTATTTTGTACCCAAACAACGTGCTGGGACGCCCTGGAAGGTTCATTTCCTGGGATTATGGTTGCTAATGTTTGCTGTGAAGAATGTCGTTGGATATTTATTATTATTAAGTGGATTTTTGATGTTATTTCTACCAGGCCAAGGCATTTTAACCATGCTAACCGGCCTGCTGTTAATGGACTACCCTGGTAAATTTCAACTTGAACGGAAAATCGCCTTATCACCAACGGTACTTTCCAAACTAAACTGGTTACGAGAAAAAGCTAATCAACCACCCTTAAAAACAGACTACTAGGCCAGCGTTAGTTAAGTATTAGTCTCTTTGCGAAACCCAAAATAGCCCCAAATAACCTCATGCCCAGCACGAGGTGATAGCGGAATATTTAGCGCTAAGATTAGGCTGATTAGAGCCATCACAGAGCCTGCTAGAAACACCCACATAGGCGATATTAGCCAAATTAGACCAAATAGCACAGGTATAACTACCGCGGCGATATGGTTAATTGTGAAGGCTACCCCTGCAGTAGACGCCATGTCTGCAGGGTCAGCAATTTTTTGAAAGTAAGTTTTAATCGCAATTGCCAGTGAAAAAAACAAATGGTCAATGACATACAACGCCCCAGCCCAGTTAGCGCTACTTACAAAGGCATAGGCCATAAACACGCAAAACAAACCACAGTACTCAAAGATGAGTGCTCGACGCTCACCCACTTTACCTACGATGACGCCAATACGGCTCGCAAATACCCAGTTAAATAGGTGGTTAATCAGGAATAGTGCTGCTATATCACTGACGGTATAAGCAAACTTTTCCACCATTAAAAAACCAGCAAAGACCATAAAAATTTGACGTCTAGCGCCACTCATAAAGGTCAATGCGTAATACAGCCAATAGCGTTTACGAATTAAAAGACTTTTTCTCTGCGGCGTTTTGCTAACGAATTGGGGGAACGCGAACCACATTACCAAGGTTAGAATTACACAACTACCGCCACCCGCCAAATAAATAACCTTATAATCTAAACCTAAATATCGCTGGGAAATCCACAAAACTCCAAAGACAATTAAAGATGCTGCAGAACTTGCAGCGATTAATTTACCTAATACTGCTGGCGCTTCATCAATGGAAAGCCACTGCAGGGACAGAGACTGTTTTATCGTTTCATAATAATGAAACCCAACCGACATCAGAAAAGTGGTTAGATAAAGCCCCACTGCAGAAGGAAAGTATCCGCTAATCGCTACACCGACACCCAGTACCGCCAACGATAGATAGGCAAATATCTGCTCCTTTATTAACAACAGCACAAACACTGCTGTAAAGGCTAGAAATCCCGGTATTTCGCGAATACTTTGTAACACACCAATTTCTTTACCCGTAAAATATGCTCTTTCAACTACAAAATTGTTAAGCAATGCGGTCCAGGTTGCAAAGGCAAAAGTCATTGCCACAGTCATCAAAATCAATAGGTTTTTGGGGGTTTGCCAGGGCTTAAGAGGCACGGAAATGGTTCCTTGATTAGAGTGCAAAAGTAATTTGTCCACTGTCATCTTTCTGCGAGGGAAGCTGCCAGTCAATACACTGAGCGCCAGCACTCTGAAGATAATTATTCGCCAATGAAAAATGCTTACAGCCCAAAAACCCGCGATATGCAGAGAACGGCGAAGGATGGGCTGCCCGTAAAATAAGGTGCCTAGATCCATCGATCAAGTTAGCCTTTTTCTGCGCGTAATTACCCCACAACATAAATGCCACCCCCGCAGATTGCTGGCTGACTGCGCGTATCACCTGATCGGTAAAGCACTCCCAACCCTTATTAGCATGAGCGCCCGGATCGCCTGCTTCAACAGTCAATACTGAGTTCAACAGCAATACCCCCTGTTGTGCCCAGCTTTCTAGACATCCATGATGGGCTGGCACAATGCCTAGGTCAGAGTCCAACTCTTTAAAGACGTTACGCAGTGAAGGTGGGATTTTATTGCCTCTGGCAACTGAAAAGCACAAACCGTTAGCCTGTCCATCTCCGTGGTAGGGGTCTTGGCCTAAAATCACCACTTTTAAATTGTCAAAGTTAGTATGTTCGAAAGCCGCAAAAATCATTTCAGTCGGTGGGTAGATCACTTTCTTAAGCGCTTGTAACTGAGATAAATAATCACCAAGGTCAGCCAGATAGTCCTCATCTAATTCACGACCAAGCACTTCGATCCAAGATGGATCAATTTGATGATGCGCTTGCTCAATAATATTCATAATTCCCTTAAATCACTAGGACCGCTAATGCTGGTAGATGTTATCATAGAATTCTATGTCGCCCATCTCTACTATTAATATCTGGCGCCTTACCTGGCCAACCATTATCAGTAATATTACCTATATGCTGATGGGTGTCGCATTCCTAAAAATGGCGGGTAGTTTGGGTACTGATGCCGTGGCAGCCGTCACGACGGGGCAGCGTCTTTATTTTGTACTTCACGCTATAATGATGGGCCTATGCAGTGGCACTACCGCTATGGTAGGTAAATATTGGGGAGCCAATAATCACCTTTTAGCGGGTCGTTTTGCGTCGCTTTCAATGTTGTTATTTTTCTTGGACGGCCTGCTCTTCGCATGGATCGCAATTCCCTTTCGCGAGCAGTTAGTGGGCATTTTTAGTCTGTCTGAAAATGCCCATAGAATGGCTGTTGATTTTGTTTTCTGGACTGCAGTTTTTGCACCAGCAATGTTATCCACACTAGTATTCAATATGTCGTTTCGAGCCACTGGCGACAGCACTACTCCACTATGGACGGCCATCTTTGGTGTCATCTTGAGCGTCATTCTTGGCGCCGCTATGACCTTTGGGTGGGTTGGGTTGCCTGCCATGGGTATTTCAGGCTTAGCGATTGGTGGGGGTATAGCTATGTCCATAACGATAATCGTGTTTTTACTGATCTGGGTTTTCGGCGGCTTTAATTTCAAACCCGCCAATCCAATGCAGGACTTGTTGGCCAATGGTAAAAAGCTAGTTAATGTTGGAATGCCCGCAGCTTTTGAACAGGCCTTCTTTCAGGGTGGCCTGCTCATTTTTATGGTCTTTTTAGCAGGCTATGGTAACGAGCCTTTTGCTGCCTATGGCATAGGTCTATCAATACTGGGTATCGTTATTGTCATTGCTTTTAGCTTTTCTATCTCAAGCGCTACTCTCGTTAGTCAGCATTTAGGGGCGGGTGATCACCAAGGAGCTTATGATGCCGGCTGGAAAACCATGCGTACCTGCCTGTACATAATGATTTCTGGCGGTGTACTGATGAGTCTGTATGCGCGAGAGATCGCTAGTTTCATGATTGCCGACCCCCTCGTTATTCACCACATGGTTGAGTTTACCTATATTTTAAGCGCCTGCTTACCCCTAATGGCCATCGAATTCAGCATGGCAGGTGCTCTTAGAGGAGCAGGTGATACCCGTTACCCGATGAAAGTGACTATATTTAGCATTGCTATAACCCGTATAATCGCTCCTTGGATAATGGTTACAATGGGTGTAGATGTCGTATGGCTGTACGCTACCTCTTTGGCTGATTTTTCGATAAAATCAAGTCTAAATATGCGGCGTTTTCGTAAAAAAGATTGGCTCAAAGGCCATCCTATAAAGAATGAGCGATCCTAGTTATGCTTCAACAACCAGCGTTATCTGAACAACAAGCACGCTTCAATCGTCAAATCGCGTATTGGTTGCTGACATGCGCCACCGTTATTTTTGGCATGATCCTGCTCGGTGGTATAACGCGCCTAACTAATTCCGGCTTGTCGATGGTCGAATGGAAACCTCTAGTGGGAGTTATTCCGCCCTTATCTCTGGCCGACTGGCAAGAGATGTTCCTCAAATACCAGCAATATCCTGAATACCAAAAAACCAACTTCACTATGACACTAGAAGAGTTTAAGCCCATCTTCATGTACGAGTACCTGCATCGTGTCTTAGGTCGTTTTATTGGAGTTCTTTTTGTACTACCATTCTTATTCTTCCTTTTTACAAAACGCATAGCACCGGATTTAACTCCAAGACTCATGGTCATGCTGGTATTAGGCGGTAGCCAAGGTCTGCTGGGTTGGTACATGGTTAAAAGTGGCTTAGTCGATAACCCTCACGTCAGCCAATACCGCCTGACCGCGCATCTCGGGCTAGCCATATTCGTCTATGGATTTATTATCTGGACTGCACTGGACCTGCTTGCACCTAAGCGGCCTCAACCAAACCATCTGAAGCGCTTTTCCTTTACCCTAAGCGGCTTGATATTTTTAATGATTCTTTCTGGTGGCTTAGTCGCTGGTACACGCGCCGGGGTGCCCTTTCCGACTTGGCCTCTTATGGGCGATAGCTTTATTCCGCCGGGTTTATATAGCCTGCAGCCGATCTGGCTTTCAGCTTTTGAAGACATGCTGACGATTCAGTTTAATCATCGCATGCTTGCCTATCTCATTGTTTGCTTGGTAGTAACATTTGCCTATAAAGCTCTTAAGTCTGATCTGCAGGGACCTCTTAGAATTGCCATCTACTGCTTCATTGGTTTGTTATTTCTGCAAGTCAGCTTAGGTATTGGCACACTGGTTTTTTATATTCCAGTGCCTGTTGCTGCCGCCCACCAAATTTGCGCGGTTGCACTTTTAAGTGTTTCTCTATTCGTTAGCCATTCACTTGCCCGTTAATTAGAGGCCCAGGGGCTCTAGTGCCTAATAACGTGATACCTAGAGCCCACGCAATATTCCATCTTGTAAGAAATCTCAATAGAATAAACCCACAACTAGATGGCTTTAGAAAATCTGTTACCTTATTTAAAGGATTAATCATGCGAACTACACTTTTTTTAATAATATCCTTGCTTGCAGTAAATCTTTGGGCTGAAATCACCCCTGACCCCTCTGGCCTGTGGAATACTTTTGATGACGATGGCAATCTTGAATCTACCGTCGAGGTTCGTGTCGAGCAGGGCAAGCTATATGCAAACATCCTTAGCCTGCATAATGCCCCTGAGGACAACCCTAATTGCATTGAATGCAAAGGGGATTTATATGGCAGACCTGTTATTGGTATGCAAATTATTAACGGACTTACGCTAAAAAATGATATTTGGCAAAAAGGTAGCGTTTTTGACCCCAAAACAGGTAATGCCTACAAGGGCAAAGTATGGCTAAACGATGGCACACTTTTTGTTCGCGGCCACGTTGGCTTTTTGTATCAAACCAAAAGGTGGCAAAAAGTCGCCAGCGACACCAAGTAGCCGTTACAATGGCCTCTTCAATGAAACCATATTCACTTCATTTTAGCCGCTGCCTGTAATACAAAATAAATTGCAGTTATCGACTAAAATTAGCGCTCATTACTATTGCTTTTCTCTCCTATAGAACTATATTCTATGCCTAGATAACAATAAAAAGAGTGGGCTAATGAATTTAGATTTTTCAGACGATCAAAAGTTGCTTCAATCAGAAGCGCGCAGATTTCTCGAGAAAGAACAGTCCCTACAGCGAAGTCGCAATGTTCTCAACCAACAGGAAGCATTAGATACTGACCTTTGGCAGCAAATAGTTGCCATGGGATGGAACGGGATTAGAATACCAGAACAGTATGATGGCTTGGGACTAGGCCATCTCGAACTTTGCGTTGTCGCCGAGGAACTAGGGCGATCGCTCGCTCCAGTGCCTTTTTCATCTTCGGTATACCTATTTACCGAAGCTATTATTAAGTTCGCTAGCGATGAAATAAAACAATATTTACTCCCAAAGCTGGTAACGGGTGAATGCATTGGCACCCTCGCCATCACCGAGCAATTACTAGCGCCCACCGCACAAAACATTAATACGGTGGTCGCCAATAACGTCGTCTCGGGCACCAAGATTGCTGTTCCCGACGCCGGTATAGCCACCCATGTCATTGTTATCTGTAATGGCCAGAAAGGTATTGAGTTACGGTTGGTTGAGCTCAGTGGCGACTGTAATATCCAAAAGCAAGACACCATTGATGACAGTCGAGGTCATTTCTCAATCGACTTTAACAATGTAAATAGTCAGTTATTGGGTCATCATGGTGAAGGCTGGAGGCTATTACAAAACCTGCTAGACCAAGCAGCTGTCATGTTTAGTTTTGAACAACTAGGCGGTGCACAAGCGACCCTTGACATGGCAACCAGCTATGCCCAACAGCGATTTGCCTTTGGTCGTGCTATTGGTTCCTATCAGGCAATTAAACACAAGCTAGCAGACATGTATATCAAGCTAACCCTCGCAAAATCTAACAGCTACTATGCTGCCTGGGCGCTATCTACTGAATCCGCCGAGTTAGCTGTGGCTGCCGCTACCGCTAGAGTCAGTGCCACACAAGCATTCAACTATTGTTCTCAGGAAAATATCCAAACCCACGGCGGTAATGGGTTTACCTGGGAGTACGACTGTCATCTTTTCTATCGTCGCGCTAAGTTACTATCTTTAAATGTCGGGTCCCTTGCTACTTGGAAAGAAAAACTCATCCATGGGTTAGAAAAAGCTCAACCTGCCAACGCTCAATAAGGGGTCTGATATGAATTTTAATGACACGGAACAACAAGCCCAATTTAGAATTAAATGTAGTGCTTGGTTAAAAGATAACGCCCAACTCAAAACCCAAACCGGCAAACACAACCCCCACGGTCAAGCAGGGTCGCCAGAATTTCTAGACGCCTCGAGAATCTGGCAAAAAAAGAAGTTTGACGCTGGTTGGGCAATGCTGCACTGGCCAAAAATTTATGGTGGCTTAGAAGCCTCGCCGCTTGAGAGAATTATTTGGGGCCAAGAAGAAGCTAAATTTAGTGTCCCTCGGGGTGTCTACGAAATTGGTCTAGGCATGGCAGGACCGGTAATGATGCAGTATGCCACTGAACAACAAAAGCAGCGCTACCTACCCCCCATGGCCGCTGGCGAAGAGATTTGGTGTCAACTATTCTCTGAGCCCTCAGCGGGGTCTGATGTAGCCGGCCTGCGTAGCAAGGCCGTGCAGGACGATGACGACTGGATTATCAACGGTCAAAAAGTTTGGACCTCCGGGGCACAGTTTTGCGATTACGGTATTATTGTAGTGAGACACGACGCCAACGTAGATAAACATGCCGGAATGACCTTTTTCTTTGTTGATATGAAATCTCCCGGCATCGACATCAAACCGATCAAGCAGATTACCGGTGGCTCGTCATTTAACGAAGTGTACTTTAGTGACGTACGCATCCCAGACAGCCAAAGGCTTGGCGCAGTGGGTGATGGCTGGAGAGTCGCCATTACCACCCTAATGAATGAAAGGCTCGCTGTAGGTGATGCCAATGGCGTCGATGCCACTGAAGCTTTTGAATGGGCTCAGGGTCAGGACGATCACGGCCACGCGCTGATACAAAACCGAGCGGTGCGAGAGTCTATTGCTGACTGGTACTGCCAAGCTAGCGGACTTAAAAACACTAAACTGCGAACTATGTCGGCTCTCTCCAAAGGAGATACACCAGGGCCCGAGGCCTCCATTACAAAGGTGGTCAGTGCGAACAAATTACAAGCCATTGGTAACTTTGGTATTGATTCATTAGACATGGCTGGCATGTTAAAAACCGACCTCTCAGATGTTCATGAATTTCATAATGCGTGGCTCGGCTCGGCAGGGCTGCGAATCGCTGGCGGCACCGACGAGATCTTGAAAAATATCATTGCTGAGCGTGTTTTGGGATTGCCTCAAGACCCACGAGCCGATAAAGGGGTGGCGTTTAAAGATATTCCCTCGGGTAAATAGAGGTAATAATGACTCGATAAGACATCTGTTAATCATCGCAAAACCCGCCCTTGCTGTCACAAAAAATCGACGTATCAGATTAGTTTGCCAGAGCCTCTTTCTTTAAACCGCTCCATTTGTTTTTTAATTGAAACAATGTATAGTTTCGCCGGTCGAAAAGTGTGGCAGAGTTTTAACTGGAGAGCGCTTCTCCCTATAAGACTTTGTACTTATTGGCCAGTGACGAAGAGAGACCTAACCAAACTATAAAATAGCGGGTTTAATTAAATATCAATAACCCTCTGCAAACGAATTTATTAACGGAACCTAAGTATGCCCATAGTCACTTTTATACAAGCCGACGGCAATAGCCAAGAAGTCAACGCTGAAATCGGCAATAGTCTAATGCAAGCGGCTGTAGATAACATGGTAGAAGGAATCCTTGCCGAATGCGGTGGCTCTTGCAGCTGCGCTACATGCCACTGCTATATCGAAAAAAGCTGGGTAGACAAAGTTGTTCCGGCTAGCGAAATGGAAAAGGACTTACTTGACTGCGTGACCGACCCAGAAGACAACAGCCGTTTGTCCTGTCAAGTTATCATAACCGATGCCCACGATGGTTTGATGGTACACCTACCTGTATCACAGTTTTAATAGGCGCAATCTTCAGTCTCACTAATCCAATGTAGATCAAAAAACCCCTATGATAAGAGTCTGTTCAGTAATTATTATCCTATCAAAATCAGTAGCACCATCTAACGTTTATTTTCTCTTGCTTGGCGCTGAAACCTACGCCAAGCCTCAAATCTAAAAAAACTGCCTAAAACCATCACGTTTGTTTTTTTCTAGAAACGATGTATAGTTTACAGAACCTAAAATTAAACTAACTAAAGGTTCATCTCTATGCCATACCAAGAGGATTTTCTGCTCAGAGCCTATCGCTCGATGAGAACCATTCGCCAGTTCGAAGAGCGCTGTATCAAAGAGTTTATGGGAGGCAATATTCCCGGGTTCGTTCATGCATCTAACGGTCAAGAGGCGATTGCTGTAGCTGCCTGTATTGATCTTAGCGACAGCGACATAATTGGCAGCACTCATCGAGGCCACGGCCACTGTATCGCCAAAGGCTGTGACATCGGCGGCATGATGAAAGAGATCATGGGCCGATCTACCGGTCTATGCAAAGGTAAAGGCGGCTCCATGCACATTGCCGATATCGATAAAGGTATGCTCGGCGCTAACGCGATTGTTGGCGGTGGTCCACCACTCGTAAACGGTGCCGCTCTGGCGGCCAAAACTCTGGGCACTAAAAACGTCGCTCTTTCCTTTAACGGTGACGGCAGTGCTAACCAGGGCACAACAATGGAGGCGATGAATATGGCCGTTGTTTTGCAGCTTCCTCATGTGTTTGTTTATGAAAATAACGGTTACGCTGAAGGTACTGCTGCTAACTACGGTCTTGGCTGTGACAGCCTGACAGACCGGAACTCTGGCTTTGGTATGCCAGCTGAATGCGTTGATGGTAATGACTTCTTTGCAACGTATGAAGCCCTCAAGGTAGCCACTCAAAGGGCTCGCGATGGCGGTGGCCCTACTTCTATTGAGGCTAAATGTGTCCGGTTTGACGGCCACTTTATTGGTGACCCGCAGCTTTACCGCGGCGAAGATGAAGTTAAAAATGCTCGTAAGACCGAGGACTGCTTAAAGATTTTCCGTGACCGGGTCATTAAAGAAGGATGGTTAAAAGCCGCGACTATGAATGCGATAGATAAGGAAATCGCAGCTAAAATAGAAAAGGCTGTTGCCGATGGCCTAGCTGCGCCGCGCCCAGACCCCTCCACGGACCTTTTGTCCGATGTCTACAGCTCATACTAAGGGTACCGAGATGACTACTAATACTAATAATGCAAAAATAGGCGGTAAGACGTCAATAAAGACTTATCGTGAAGCCCTTAATGATGCCATTCGTGAAGAGATGCGCCGGGATCCAACTGTTATCGTTCTCGGTGAAGAAGTCTCCGGTGGCGCTGGCTGTGATGGCCAAGATGACGCATATGGAGGCGTTTTCGGAGTGACCAAAGGCCTGATGCCAGAGTTCGGTCGAGAGAGAGTGATTGATACTCCTATATCTGAAGCTGCCATTATTGGTGCCGCCGCCGGCGCTGCAAACAATGGTCTCCGCCCCATCGCTGAACTGATGTTCTTTGATTTTATTGGCGTGTCCTTCGATCAAATCTTTAATCAAGCTGCTAAATTTCGCTATATGTTCGGCGGCAAGTCCAAAACCCCAATGGTCATTAGAGGCACAGTGGGCGCAGGTTGGAGAGCAGGCGCTCAGCATTCCAGTATGCTCCACTCGGTTGTTACCCATATCCCTGGCCTAAAAGTAGTGATGCCCAGTAATGCCTATGATGCTAAGGGTTTGATGGTGCAAGCGATTCGCGATGAGGATCCTGTGATCTTTCTCGAACATAAAGTCATGTACAACAATGAATGTGAAGTGCCCGACGAGCAGTACGCGATACCCTTCGGTGAGGCCGCGTTCCCTCGTCAAGGTAAAGATGTCACTATCGTTGCTATCTCTAATATGGTCACTCACGCCATTGCCGCGGCCGATATTTTGGCAAAGGAGGGGATCACCTGCGACGTTATTGATCCTCGTACCGTTTCGCCACTGGATGATGAGGCGATTCTTGAGAGTGTTGAAGTTACAGGCAGATTGGTTGTAGTCGATGAAGGGAACCCTCGCTGCGGCCTGGCCTCTGACATTGCCGGTATCGTTGCTGAGAAAGGTTTCTTTAGCCTAAGAGCTCCAATTCGCACCGTGACTGCACCGCACACACCTGTTCCTTTTGCCCCTGAGTTGGAAGACGCTTATGTACCCAGTGTGGACAAAGTTCTTGCCGCTGTTCGGGATGTACTGGGAGCCTAATGATGACCAATGAAATCAAGCCAATCGGTATGCCCAAATGGGGCATGGAAATGTCTGAGGGTGAGATCAATGCCTGGCATGTCAAAGTAGGTGACCAGGTCAACATTGAGGATGATCTGGTTGATGTCGAGACTGCAAAAATCGTCAATACAGTCACCGCGGCAGATAACGGTATTGTGAGGGCTATACTCGCTCAACCAGGTGAAACCCATGCTGTAGGTGATCTTCTCGGTGTTATTGCTTCTGTAGATACCAGCGAGGACGATATTCAAGCGTTTATTAATAGTTATGCGACTAACAGCGAAGTAGTATTTACAGAAAAGGCGCCGACGATGACAGAAGTTGCAAATGAACCTTTAACTCAAGTTGAACAAAATCCTAGTAACACAGATACATTGTCTGGAGGTGAAGACGACACCAATGTCTCAGCCTCGCCAGTTGCTCGTCGCCTAGCGGCAGATTATGGGGTTAACCTCAACAATATTGTCGGTACAGGCCGTCATGGTCGTGTATCCAAGCGAGATTTAGAAGCGGCTGTAACCGCTGCGGGCGGTCGTTTGATCAGCTCTAGAAATTCAGTGCCTAACAAAGCTCAGCAGGGCGATGATAGTGATATTAAGGCGACACCAGTTGCACGTCGTCTCGCCGAAGAGCTAGGTATTAACCTGCTGGAATGTCGTGCTAGCGGTGATCGCGGTCGGGTCTGCAAAGCCGATGTCGATGCTGCCGCCGCCATGAAAAATAAATTGCCCTCACAGGTAGCGGTTGTAGCACCAACCACTAGCAGTTCAGAGTCTCAGACCATTAGTAGTATGCGCAAAACTATTGCCGGACGTCTGCAAGCATCTAAGCAGACCGCTCCCCATTATCGAGTGCATATTGATGCCGAACTTGACAACCTATTAACCACGCGTAAGCAAATTAATGATGCCAATACCGACACCAAAGTCTCGGTTAATGACTTCATTATTAAAGCCTGCGCCAGCGCATTAACCCGAGTGCCGGCCGTCAATGTGCAGTTTAATGGAGAGCAGATCACTCACTTTAGTGATGCCGATATCAGTGTTGCCGTTGCCATAAAAGATGGGCTGATTACGCCCATTATAGTTGGTGCCAATAATAAAGGGTTGGAGAGTATTTCCAACGAAATGCGCGACCTATCCACCAGAGCAAAACTAAACCGTCTTAAGCCTGAAGAGTTTCAGGGGGGCAGTTTCTGCATCTCCAACCTTGGCATGTATGGCATCAAGCAATTCGACGCCATTATTAACCCTCCTCAAGGCGCTATTTTGGCCGTGGGCACGGGCGAGCAGAGAGCCGTTGTCAGAAATGGTGCATTGGCCGTTGCCACTGTAATGAGCCTTACATTATCCAGCGATCATCGTGTTATTGATGGGGCTGTTGCCGCTGAGTTTATGTCTGTTCTCAAGGGTTTCTTGGAGCAGCCAGCAACTATGTTGGTTTAAGCAATAACTAAGATTGATTGAACGGGCGACGGTGAGTATGCAGCAATATGACCTAATGGTAGTGGGCGGTGGTCCGGGTGGCTATGTGGCTGCCATTCGTGCCGCACAACTGGGTTTTAAAACAGCTCTGGTAGAAAAGCAACACCTTGGCGGTGTTTGCCTGAACTGGGGCTGTATTCCCACCAAGGCATTGCTTCGTGGCGCCGACATTGCTCATACTTTAAAAGAAGCCGAACACTTCGGCTTTACAATCGACAACATCAGCTTTGATATCAATAAACTTGTGAAGCATAGTCGTTCTGTAGCGAGCAAGCTGAGCGGGGGCGTTGCCTATCTTATGCAAAAAAATAACATTAAGGTCATTGATGGCACCGCTACTATGGCGGACAAATGTCGCCTAGATGTTACCCATAAAGGCGTAGTCACCCAATACAGAAGCAACCATATTATTCTCGCCACCGGCGCTCGAGCGCGCAACCTGCCCAATATTGAGATTGATGGTGACCTTGTCTGGGGTGCTCGCGAAGCAATGACTCCCACTGCCCTGCCAGGTAGCCTACTAGTGATTGGCGGTGGTGCTATAGGGGTTGAATTTGCCAGCCTTTACAATGACTTGGGTACCAATGTGACGCTGGTCGAGGCCACAGAGCGCATTACCCCGGCAGAAGATGCCGAGATTTCATCTCTCGCAGAAAGATCCTTTAAGCAACGAGGTATCAAAGTACTGACCAATAGCGTGGTCAACTTTGTGGAGGGCGCTGGAGAACAGGCGCTAGCCTCTATAAAAGGTCCCGGTGGCGAGCATCAACTAAAGTTTGATCAGGTTATTTTGGCTGTTGGAATACAAGGCAATATCGAAGGTCTTGGTCTGAAGAGCTTAGGTGTTAAAACTGAGCATAGTTTTTTGATCACCGACCCGTTCGGCAAAACTAATCTGGCCGGCTTGTACGCAATCGGCGATGTCGCCGGCGCACCATGGCTGGCCCATAAAGCTAGCCATGAAGCCATTGTCTGTGTTGAAAAAATAGCCGGTATTGAGGGTATTGAGCCCTTGAATAAAGATCGCGTACCCGGTTGTACGTATTGTCGCCCACAAATTGCCAGCGTCGGGCTCACCGAAGCTCAGGCTAAGGCCGCAGGGCATAGCATTCGAGTAGGACGTTCTAGTCTTAGCGCCAATGGCAAGGCCCTGGCCATCAATGAAGCCGAAGGACTCGTTAAAACTATATTTGATGCCGGCAGCGGTGAGCTATTAGGTGCCCATATGATAGGGCCAGAAGTCACAGAACAAATTCAGGGTTTTGGTATAGCACAGCAGCTTGAAGCCACAGAGCATGATTTGGCACATACTATTTATGCCCACCCAACAGTTTCTGAAAGTATGCATGAATCTGTCTTAGACAGCCTTGGTGTTGCGATCCATCAATAGAGCCTATTTATGAGTAACCAAATTCCACTCCACGAAGGCTTATTTACCTGGCCCTCTAGCAACCCACAGTTATTGGGCAGTCGCTGCAGTCAATGTGCCGAGGCGACTTTCCCAGCACAGCCAGACTGCCGTAGCTGTGGTTCGAGAGATACTAAGATTGTCGAACTGGGTGATCATGGCACATTATGGACCTGGACAATTCAGACATTTATGCCCAAAAAGCCATACCACAGTGATGAAACACCTGAGACATTTCGCCCCTACGGGGTTGGCTATGTGGAAATGCCCGGAGGTGTGCGCGTCGAGGCTCGATTGGAAGCTAATAACCATGAGCAGCTGAAAATAGGTATGCCCATGCAACTGGATATTATTCCGTTTCGTACCGATGAAAACGGCGATCAAAAAATGACATTTAGTTTTAGTGCGGTAGCGGAAGTGTAGAATATGGAAGTAGCAATTATAGGTATAGGGCTTCATCGTTTTGGTCGATCTCCCGACATGTCTGGCCTGCAGCAAGGCGCCTCTGCTGTGCGTGCGGCTCTCACAGATGCCGGTCTCTCATGGGCAGATATGCAGTTCGCCTATGGAGGCAGTCAAGATGCAGGCAATGCCGACGCGCTCGTTAATGAGCTGGGCCTTACCGGTCTACAATTTACTAATATTTGGAATGGCTGTGCAACAGGTGGCAGTTCATTGCATGCCGCCTACAGTGCGATTAAATCTGGTGAATATGATCTGGGAGTTGTAGTCGGTTTCGATAAACATCCTAGAGGCGCGTTTAATCCTCAACCCAAAGAATGGGGCTTGGATGACTGGTATGGCGAAACTGGACTTATGCTCACCACTCAGTTTTTTGCTCTTAAGACCCAGCGCTATATGCACGATCACGGTATTACCGAAGATGCCTTGATTCGCGTCTCCGAAAAAGCCTTTACCAATGGCTCACTAACTCCAACGGCTTGGCGTCAGCAAGCACTCAGTTACGAAGAGATTGCCAATTCAGTGATGGTTAGCCACCCTCTTCGTAAATATATGTTTTGTAGCCCTGCTGAAGGTGGTGCTGCACTGATTATTTGCAATGCTGATAAAGCACATCATTACAGTGCCAACCCTCTATTTCTTAAAGCTGCCGCGGTGCGCACCCGTCACTACGGTAGCTTCGAAGTCTTCGCACCGTCGCAGGCCATGACTGTAGCCGACGCGCCAACGGTGACAGCGTCCAATGCCGCATTTGAGCTAGCAGGAATCGGCCCAGAAGATATTGACGTAATCCAGCTACAAGATACTGATAGCGGTACTGAAATTATGCACATGGCAGAGAATGGCTTTTGTGCCCATGGGGAACAGGAAAAATTACTACGTGAGGGGGCCACTGGAATTAATGGACGTATGCCTATTAATACCGATGGCGGTTGCCTAGCAAACGGAGAGCCTGTTGGCGCGTCCGGACTCCGTCAGGTCTACGAGGTTTGCGTGCAATTGCGTGGCGAAGGTGGCGCACGGCAAGTGCCTAATCAACCCAAGGTCGGCTACACACATGTCTATGGTGCACCAGGCATTAGTGGTGTTAATATTATTACCAAATAATTAAAATTATAAGCAGGAGCAACTTTTATGTCTGAATTAATTACAGTAAAGCAGCAGGGTGAGGCTCGCTGCGAAGGTCTGAGCTATCAGGATCTTCTCAACGAAGAAAGTATCGAAGTACCGGCATACCTGCGGGAAAACACAAACCCTTTCATGGGCAATGATGATTTGGATGTAGCTCGCTGGGTCGGTCGTGATTTTCATGAGCAAGAAAAGAAGAAGCTATGGCCCAAAGTCTGGCAAATGGCATGTCGCGAAGAGGATATTCCTGAAGTCGGCGACCACCATGTCTATGAGATCGTCGACCAGTCAATTATTGTTACCCGCACCGGTGAGACTGAATTTAAAGCTTTTATTAATTCATGCTTACACCGAGGTCGCATACTGCGAGACTGCGATGGCCATGCCGAAGAATTTGTGTGTCCCTTTCATGGAGCAACCTGGGATATTAATGGCAACTTTAAAGGTATCCCTTGCAAGTGGGACTTTAGCCATTTAGATCAGAAAGATATGAGTCTTCCACAGGTCAAAATAGGTACTTGGGGTGGATTTATCTTTATTAACTTTGATGAAAACTGTGTGCCTCTGGAAGACTATCTCAGCCCGCTGCCAGAGCACTTCTCGCGCTTCCCACTGCACGACTACTACAAGGGTGCCCATGTCGAGCGCGTTGTAAATTGTAACTGGAAAGTAGGGGCCGAGGCCTTTATGGAATCATTCCATACCTTAGAAACCCATAGTGAAATCCTCACCTTTACTGGTGATGCCAACTCCCAATACGACACCTTTGGTGATCACGTAAGTCGTTCTGTTACCCCTATGGGGGTGGCTAGTCCCCACCTGCCTGAGGTGACTGCGGAAGAGACTATGCGAGATATTCTCGAACTATCGGGCCGTATGGCAACCGATAGTGCTGAGGGCCATGAGATGCCAGAAGGACTAACCGCACGAACCTATGTGGCAGAGACCAACCGAGAAATGTTTAGCGACATTATTGGTGAGCCTTTGGATGATGCAACGCAGTCTGAATTGGAAGATGCCATACTCTATATGCTCTTCCCCAACACTCAGGTATGGACTGGCTACCATGGTAATATTGTTTATCGTTTCCTGCCTAACGGTGATGATCACAATAGCTGTATCTTCGAAACCATGATTTTGATGCGCTACCCAAAGGGCACCAAGCGTCCAGAGCCAGCGATGAAAAATACGCTGCGCCCAGATCAAGCCTTTAGTGAAGCCCCAGAGATTGGTGGTCTCGGCCCAGTATTTGATCAAGATGACAGTAATATGGCAGCAGTACAAAAAGGTATGATTGCATCAAAGAAAGGGGCGGTAAGTCTGGCGAGTTATCAAGAAAGCCGTATTCGTCACCTACACCAAACCATTGATAAGTATCTTAATGCCTAAAAGTTGTTGTTGCCGGGTCTCAGTGTTCTGAACTCGGCCGCTCTTTAATCTGCAATTTAACTCATGAGACCTCTATGGCAATAACAGATACGCTAATTCCCGCCACCGATATCACCGACAATCAGACCGTCGCTGTCACTTTGAATGGGAAAAAGATCCTAATTTGCAAGGCTAATGGCGACTTCTATGCCGTGGATAACCAATGTACACACCAGCGAGCAGAACTCACTGGCGGCCGTATTAGAAACTGTTATCTAGCCTGCCCACTGCATGGTGTGCGCTTTGACTTGCGCACCGGTAAGCCTATCGGCGAGCTGACTAGAGTACCGTTAAAAACCTATGCTATAGGCTTGGCCGATAATGGCAATCTGAAAATAGAGATAGATTAATCATGAAAAACAACCGCCAGGTAGTTCTCGCCTCTTACGTCACCGACGCTGCTCAGCCCGAAAACTTCTCCCTGTCAGAAGGCCCAATACCTGAACCCGGCGAAGGCGATTTCCTACTCCGAAACATGTACTTTTCAATGGAGCCCGCAATTCGCGGCTGGGTTGATGGCAAGGCAAACTACTTTGAGCCAATTCCTATTGGGGGCGTTATCCGCGGCCCTTCTGTGGGGCAAGTTATAAAGTCCCGCAACAAAGATTTTGTCGAGGGTGATTTTGTGTTTGCCCTCAATCAATGGGAAGATTATTCCATCTGCCGTAGCGATGCCATATTGCTGGAAAAACTGCACCCAGAAGTAGGAATACCCATTTCATACTATGTTGGTTCACTGGGTGGCGCAGGCTCCACTGCCTATATCGGATTACATGAAGTAGGCCAAATTCAAGCGGGACAGACAGTGGTAGTAAGTGCCGCTGCAGGCGCGACCGGCAGTATGGCCGGACAGATCGCTAAACTCCGCGGCTGCAAGGTAATTGGTATTGTTGGCAGCGATGAAAAAGCGCAGCTAATTGTGGATGAATTTGGGTTTGATGCTGCCATAAATTACAAAACAGATGATATTACCGCCGCTGTTGCAGCTCTTGCTCCAGAGGGCGCGGATATTTATTTTGATAATGTCGGAGGCCCCGTGCTGAATGCCATGCTCCCCGCCATGAAAGTCTATGGTCGCATTGTGGCTTGTGGCATGATCTCCGATTACAATCGCACTGATAACCCAAACCCGATTACCAATCTATGGGAAATCGTGTCGAGGCAGCTCAGTATGCAGGGGTTCTTGTTACCCACCTATCAATCGAAAGTGCCGGCGGCCATGGTCCAACTTGAGGAATGGATTCGGGCCGGAAAGATTACCGTGATAGAAAATATTACCGAAGGGTTCTCTAATACGCCGAAGGCTTTTTGTGCCCTGATGTCTGGTAAGACTGTTGGTAAGGCTTTAGTTAAACTCGACTTAGTTTAACTATAGTCTCATATATATAGCCTTTGGCTACTCCTAACGGATTTAGTCTCCGCAGCCAGCTGTCAAAACTCTAACCAAACTCTATTATGTGAGTACCTATGGATATTAAAGCAGCCGTCGCGATAGCACCGAACAAACCGTTCAAGTTTAAAACCGTGCAGTTAGGTAATCCCCAAGAAAATGAAATTCTTGTAAAAATCAAAGGAGTTGGGATTTGTCATACCGACCTTGTTGCCAAAGCAGGCATGCTGCCTCCACCACATCCCTCTGTGCTGGGCCATGAAGGATCTGGCATTGTGGAACAAATCGGTAGCGCTGTTTCCAGCGTAGCTGTCGGCGATCATGTGGTTCTATCTTTTGCCTCTTGCAGGCAATGTTCTCGCTGTATCTCAGATAGCCCGGCCTATTGTGAAAACTTTGTCCCACTAAATATAATGGGCACTCGCACTGACGGTAGCAGTACAATTACAGACCAAGGGAAATTTGTATCCGCCCATTTTTTTGGCCAATCCTCCTTTGCAACCTATGCTTTGACCAATGAAAGCAATACGATCAAGGTAGACAAAGACTTACCCATCGAATTACTGGGTCCTCTAGGCTGTGGCATTCAAACTGGGGCAGGTAGTATTATGAAAGCATTGGCCTGTGAAGAAGGTTCTAGCATTGCCATATACGGCGGCGGTAGCGTCGGCCTTTCTGCGGTAATGGGAGCTGTAGTACAAAAATGTTCAACTATTATTCTAGTAGAACCCATGGAAAGCCGAAGACAGCTGGCCTTATCACTGGGAGCAACACATGTGATTGATCCCTCCCTCAGCGACACCCAGTCATCTATTCGTGAAATTTGCCAACTAGGGGTCAACTATGGCTTTGACAGCACCGGAGTCAGCAGCGTTATTGAAACAGCAATAGCCACTTTAGCACCTCGTGGAGAGCTAGGTCTTGTGGGTACATCAAGTCAAGATTCCTCACTTCCCACCTTTGACCCTAGCGCCCTTCTTACAGGCCAAGGGATTCGAGGAATTTGTGAAGGAGAGGTGGATCCACTCCAGTTTATTCCGTTAATGCTGGATCACTATAAAAACGGAAATTTCCCCTTTGATCGCTTAATCACCACCTACCCTTTCGATCAAATCAACGAAGCCATTGATGACCAGGGACGAGGAGAATGCGTGAAACCGGTACTCGTTTTCGATATAGAATAAAAGGCCCTACCACTAGGCAGACCTTCTTATTGATGGAAATTACTGAATCGAACTGTTTAAAAATCCTGCTTCGGAATTTGGACCTGATCATCAGCCAAGGTTAACCAGCATTGTTTACTGTCCGCCCAAACATGAAAAGATGGCTTTAAATCGTCGACTTCATCGAGGGTGCCGGCCTTGATAAAAATCAAACCCATTCCCGGTGCATCCTCAGTATCTGTTATTACCGGCGAACCGCAGCTGCCGCAGAAACGACGAAAAACTGTTTGACCGCTACTCCCTTTATCTTCAAAGGTCTTTAACTCACCATCTAATTGAAAACTATCTCGGGCGAAAAAAGCGACCACAGAAAACGCTGAACCGGCCTGCTTTTGACAATTTTTACAGTGACAAACTATCGTATTCACTGGTTGTGCTGGCACCTTGTACCGCACCTGACCGCAGAGACAACCACCTTCTCTTAACTCTTCACTCATAATCTTTTCCTGTAATAATGTTTTTATCTTTTTATCTTTTTATCTTTCTTAGTTATTACTGAGAGAACCGTCAACGGTGAACCCTGAGCCAGTAATAAACGAGGCCTCCTCACTGGCTAAATAAACCGCCATGGCGGCAATATCCTCCGGCTCACCAATGCGGCCAATCGGATGCATCGCCTTATAGCTGTCCATCAAGGCTTCGCCATCTTCAACCTGATTGATCACTTTTGTCAGCATATCGGTTTGAATGACACCGGGATTGATTGAATTAACATTAATGCTATAGCCACTGCGAGCACAATGCAGGGCGACAGATTTGGTCATCATATCCACCCCCGCCTTAGAGGTGTTATAGGCAACTAATTCAGCCTTCGGCCTAAAGGCAGAGACCGAGGCCATATTAATAATGGCCCCACCCCCATCATTTTTCATCAATTTTATCGCACCCTGACAGCCTAAAAAGCAGCTACGAACATTAATACCCATGGTTTTATCCCAGGTCTCAACATCCATTTCCTCAATCGTCCCCATCAGGGTGACACCAGCAACATTAACCATAATATCTAAGCCAGAAAATCTATCCGCAGCAATGGAAAAGACATTATCCCAATCATCAGGCTCTGATACATCATGGTAAATAAATTCACAGCTCGGTCCCAAGGTCGACTCGGCGGCAATGCCCGCCGGCTTATCTATGTCCGTGATAATGACCGTTGCGCCTTCGGCAATAAATCGCAGAGCAATACCATAGCCAATGCCTGTCGCACCGCCGGTGACGATAGCGCGCTTACCCATTAGTTTTTGCTCTGCCACCAACTACACCTTCAACATAAGCTTACCGGTATTGCTACCATCAAACAGCTTATGGAAGGCCGTCAAGGTATTGTCAAAGCCATCGATAATTTCATATTTAAAGTTAATTTTTTCGTCGATCAGTAGTTGAGCAAGCGCAGCGGCACCCACTTCAAACTGCTCAAAGTAACTACTGACTAAAAAGCCCTTAACAACAGCGTTCTTAGCAAGAATTTGCCAATAGTTATATGGGCCGGGAACTGGCTCGACGGCGTTATAGGTTGATATAGAACCGCAGAAAACGATTCTTGCATTATCGCGAAGATTTAACAGTGCGGCATCCAGAATTTCACCACCCACATTGTCAAAATAGACATCCACTCCCTCTGGACAGGCGGCGCGAATCGCGGCATCCAAGTTGCCAGACTCTGTTTTATAGTTAATAACCTCATCAAAGTTCAGTTCATCTTTGAGCCACTTGCACTTATCATCTGTGCCCGCCAGTCCCACAACACGACAACCCATATTTTTTGCCAGCTGACCGCCCAGAGAGCCAACAGCACCCGCAGCTGCACTCATTAACAGGGTATCTCCCGCTTTTAGTTCTGCTGAATCATTAATACCGAAGTAAGCAGTCAGACCGACAGCACCAAATATACTCAAATAATAGTGCAGTGGAAACTGGTTATCCGTGGGTACCTTGGTCAAGAAAAAGCCATCGGATAGACTGTACTCTTCCCAACCATTAAGACCATATACCTGATCGCCAACGGCGAAGTCCGGATGCTTACTCTCTACCACTTTCCCAACAGTTGAGCTCCGAATAACCTCACCCAATCCAATGGGCGGCATATAATTGGGCTCATCACTCATCCAGCCACGTATCGCAGGATCCAGAGAAAAGTAATCATTTTTGATCAGAAGCTGACCATCGGCTAAACCATCAAAGTCGACAGAGCGAATTTTGATATCATTGTCGGTGGTATTCCCTTTTGGCCGCTGGTGGAGGTAGAATTGCTTGTACTGGATTGTCATGGTTTTTCCCGTTTTTATTCTAATAAGTTGATGTTCTTCGGTCCGGTTAATCGAAACGAACCATTCAGCTTCAAGGTAACTCTTTGGTAATAAAAAATCAACTGAGATTGTTTTTTTGAATGTTAGTGATGTATAGTTATTTCAAATATCTAAAAACAATAACGAGGAGTTCAATATGCCTTTTTCCGGACCAACCGAAGACCGTCTCGCCATTCGCGAGCTTATGGATATCTATGCTGACGCCGTCAATCAGCGGGACACTGCCCTATGGGCCTCAACCTGGGCTGAAGACTCGGCATGGAAGCTGCCGGTAATACCAGGAATGGAAAATCTCAGTGGCAAAGATACCATAGTCTCCTCCTGGGAAGCTGGCATGGCCATGTTTCCATTTATCTTTATGTCTATTTCCGTGGGCGACATTCAAGTCAATGGCGATACCGCCACCGCGAGATCCTACACCTCCGAAGTCGGTACCACTTTGGAGGGTGAGGAAATTCGCCCAAGAGGCCAGTACGACGATCAACTGGTTAAAATAGATGGCCAGTGGCTGTTCAAAGAACGTATTTTTAACTCTATGTATGGTGAGTAATCCTAATTCTATGAGGAAACACAATGACTGTATTGATTAATGGCACCGTAAACTTTAAGCCTGAGGATGCGATCAAGGTACTTCCGGAAACCGCACAACTAATGGCGGAAACACGTCTGCAAAAAGGATGCCGTCACTATGTCTGGAGCCTAGATCCAGCCATACCCGGCCGAGTTTATGTCCATGAAAACTGGGAGTCTGTTGAGGATCTGCGCGCTCATCTGGCCAGTCACTTTTATAGCGATATGCTGGCGATACTTTATAACTACGAGATACTCGGCACCGATATCCTTAAGTACAGTGTTGATCATTCAGAGCCAGTCTATGATGAGACTGGCACACCTAGGGCTGATTTCTTTATGAAATAGGCTTTAGCCGCACCATAGAGTAGGCAGCTAAGCTCTTAGTTGCCCAGGCCATGGGCTCTGCGCAATGAGCTGCCCACTAGGTCAACACCCTCACGGGCAGCTTCAAGTACGCCAGCCAGTGAAAAAAATGCATGAATAAGGCCATCAAACCGGCGAATCTCAACCTCAACTCCTGCAGCTCGCATGCGCTTACCATAGGCTTCGCCCTCATCCCGCAGCGGATCAAATTCAGCTGTGATAACTAGCGCTGGAGGTAAGCCGGACAGATCTGATGCCAGCAAGGGGCTAACCAATGGGTTATTGCGCTGCTGAACATCTGGGCAGTAATGATCCCAAAACCAGATCATCATCGCCTTTGTTAGCAAATAACCCTCGGCATTATCTTGGAAAGAAGTACTACTCATACTAGATTCGGTAATGGGATAAAGTAACAGCTGCAGTGCAAAATCGGGCCCTTTACGATCGCGCGCCATCAGCGCAACAGCGGCAGCCAGATTGCCTCCAGCAGAATCACCACCAATACTGATAGGGCCAACTTTCGCTCCAAAATCGACGCCATAGATAGAAGCCCAGCAGGCCACCGCATAACAGTCTTCTGGCGCAGCGGGAAACGGATGCTCTGGCGCTAATCGATAGTCGACGGCCACTACGATACATCCCGATGCAATACATATCTCACGACAATCCGCATCATGGGTAATAAGATTTCCGATTACCCAACCACCACCATGGAAATGCACATGCATCGGCGCTGGCATAGCATGGGGCCTATAGATACGCACAGGAATATTCCCTGCGGGCCCATCCACCATTATATCTTCAACAGAATAAACGGCGACCGTCGGAGGTACAGACTGTGACTCTGTATAAATAGCTCGACTCTCAGCCACCGGTAATTCATGGTAGTCGGGGGCCCCAGATTCGGCTATTGCGGCCAAAATAGCGGCCGTCGCGGGTTCTAATGGCATCGTTTTAACTCCTATTTGTAGACTTCGTTGATTTGGATATTTATTGTTAACCTAATTACCTCGGTCCTTAAACGTACGGAAATAAGTTTCCCCACAAAACGACCCGACAACAAGTCCTTTGCCCATTACAAGAAAACCTTTCGCACTCAGTGAGAAAGGTTTTGGCGTATCGACAGAAGTATCTCTCTGCTAACTACAATTTAATCAAACACTTTCCTAAATTATTCCCAGCCAGCATATCAATAAAAGCTTGCCCTGCCGATTCAACGCCCTCAGACCAATTGACTGGGCTCACCAATGAATCGGACTTAAGCATTGCAGTTATATATTCAATGGCCTCTGGATAGCGATCAACATAGTCAGAGAACATAAAGCCCTCGGCTCTTGCCCTTTTGGTAATCAACTCCCACATGTTGCCAACCGGTTCATGACCGCCCTCTCTCTCGTATTGTGAAACAGCACCACAAAGGATAATTCGAGAGTTTTCTGCCAGTTGACTTAGCATACTGCTGAGCATTGCGCCGCCCACATTGTCATAGACGATATCCATACCTGCTGGCGCCGCTTTTTGTAACTGCTCATCAAACGGGGTAGAGGATTTATAATCAATAACCTGGTCATAACCTAAGGTATCTAGCAGCCAGTTGCATTTGACGGTTCCACCGGCAATACCCACAGTGCTACAGCCCTCAGCCTTAGCGATCTGCCCTGCGATACAACCAATTCCACCAGCAGCAGCATTAATGACAAAAACATCACCTGACTTAGGCTGACCGATATCCATAATACCAAAATATGCTGTCATGCCAGAGGGACCTAAACTACAAAGGTACTCATGCAATTCCAGAGCTGGATCTGGCTCAATAATACTCATTAAATCCGAACCATCGGCAATACTATATTGCTCCCAAGCCGTTCGGCCCATAACGATACTGCCTTCAGGATATTCTGCATTAAGAGACTCAATTACCCTACCCATAATAATACTCTGCACGGGTTCACCCAGCGGCATTGAAGCTAGATAATTATCTCCTGAGCCATCATTCATCCATTGGCGAAAGCCTGCATCCAAGGATAAATAGATGTTCTTGATCATAAACTCACCATCCTTGATACTGCCGAGAGGCTGGCTATGAACTTCAAAATCATCCGCTACCAAATGCTCGGCAGGACGCCGAGCGAGCAACACACGTGTATTCATCTCCGTCATAAGCTTATTCCATAAATATTGTCATATACGTGGTGACAGTAGATAATTCCAAAAACTGTCTCCGTAAGTATCAATGGTACATCAGCTATTTACTTAGGTAAATAACAAACATGTTTGATGGTTTTTATTGACTGACTATAGGTGCCAAAGTAATATAAGTAGACTTAGTCAAACAAAAAATTGACCCATGACAAGCCTCTGCTAAGATTAATTTCAACACGGGGATAGCTAGGCTGAAATCGCACAATGGAGATGGTGGATGGCAACTACAACAGCACAGAACTTTTCTGACCACCTAGAAATACAGCAGGTGATTAACCTTTACGCTTCCGCCATCGATAAGCACCAATGGTCGGCACTAGAAAGTGTATTTACGGAAGATGCCGAAGCTGATTTTATAGGCTTAGGTATCTTCGAGGGGCGCCAAGCTATCGCCGACCTTATTTCCGCCGTTCTTACCCAATGTTCGGTAACGCAACATCTGCTGGGTAATATTAATATTGAGGTCAATGGTGATAGAGCTACAGCGAGCTGTTATCTGTCAGCCCTCCATGTCGGGCTCGGCGACTACTCCTCAGAAATAATGACCGTCTGGGGAGAGTATAGCGACAGGCTAGTCCGTACGGCTGATGGCTGGCGCATTGCTCATCGAACATTGACATCACTGCATTCAACAGGTGATATTGGACTCGATGGCTAGGCGGCATGTTTTAACGCGTATGCCTCCCACCTAATGCTTACAAATATATTAATAATAGAAGGTGGTTGCTTAGAAATGGTAAATTTGCATTCACACCAAGACACTGGAGCACCCAGACAAAAGATTTAGCAATATTGAAATTAAGCGTATCGACATTCATGGCAGAGGTGTTGGTATGTTTCGCCATATGTACGATGTAGGATTTCATGAAATATCGACCCTGCACAATAGACCAAAATAGGTAATACTAACCCTACATTACGAAGGATTTAACCATGTTAGCTATCTCCGCAAGAATTGAACTAGCTCCCGAAAATACCGTCGCATATGTGACTGCTGCGCAAAAAATAATCGCACCAACCTATGAAGAAGCTGGTTGCCTACTCTATAGCATTGCGGTTGACATCAATCATTCAAATGTTATCTGGATCACCGAGCAGTGGGAGAGTGAGAGTGCCTTAATGGCTCATCTGAGCATGCCCCATATCGTTGAGTTTATGGCCTTCTGCGGCACCGTCAACATTACAGATATGAATGTTATTAAATTTGATGTATCGGCTGCTGGACCCCTCGAACTTCCAGAGAGCTAATGCCCAAAACAGTTAAGGACTTTTAAACATGACTATTGCAGAGAACTACAATCGCATTGTTGCTCGCATTATTGATAATGTTGACAATAAAACTACAGACCAGGCCGAGGGTACGCTGTCGGTGCCATCAAAAGCCTATACTGACCCAGATCTGTGGCAACAGGAAATGGACCTGATCTTCAAAAAGGTTCCCGTTTTTGTAGCCTTGACTCAAGAACTACCCAATGCCGGCGATTACAAAACATTTCAGTTTTTAGATAAACCACTGCTTATTACGCGCCTGAAAGACGGCACTGCTAGAGTAATGCTTAATGTATGCTCTCATCGTGCCATGACAGTCGCCACAGAGCCATGCGGTAATAAGTCTCGTTTTAGCTGCCCCTACCACGGCTGGATGTATAGTAATGATGGCGTGCTCCGCGGCGTTGCTGATCAACAGAAATTTGGTGATTTTGATAAGCAAGCCAATGGTTTAACCCAACTGCCGATCTATGAGCGTGGTGGTATGATATTTACCGTTCTGGAGCCCGATGGTGAGGTTGATTTTGATGACTTTCTCGGTGGTATGATGGAAGATATTAGCCGCCTAGGGATGGAAAATTGGCACTTCTGTGGCCAGCGTAAGGTCAATGGTGCCAACTGGAAGGTGGCATACGATGGTTATTTAGAAGGTTATCATTTTGCCGCAGCTCATCCAGATACTATCGCTCTGCGGACCTACTCTAATATTATGCAATTTGATTCCTACGGGCCTCATACATTAATCTGCTTCCCTCATTTGGCGATTAAAGACAATCTCGCCAATGTAGCACCAGAGGATTACCACAAACACGAGAGCAATGGTTATGACTGGATTCGCACGTTGTTTCCCAATATATCGTTGTTTGTAGCGCCCGAGATTACGTTGATCAGCCAGATTATTCCTGGTCCGCTCCCGAATCAGAACACCACCTACATAAACTTTATTCACCCGACCAAGCCGGACGGAGAAAACACCGAACTAGAGAGTATGATGGACTTCTTTCAGGAGGTGGTAGATGTCGAAGACTATCAAGTGGGACTGAAGATTCAGAAAGGACTAGAAGCTAATGCCCATGCTAATGTGACTTTCGGACGAAATGAGGCGGGCAATCAGCTATTCCACAAATGGGTTGCCTGGTATCTAGCTAAAGATACAACAGCGCCAAAACCAGAGCTGTAGATTAATTAAAACAATCAGTTAAAAGGATGCCCAATGAGTGTTCATGATAACCGCGCTGGTAGAATCAATTGCTTACTGATCGCGGGCGGCGTATGGCATGACATTGATTATGCCCGGCTAGAATTACTGAAGTTACTGTCTGAAGATAAGCGTTTTCGGGTTCGAGTTTTTGAAGATTATGAGAATCTACAGGCTATCGAGGACGCGGACTTTATTGTCAGCTATACCTGCAATGTTGTGCCCTCTCTCGGAGCGCAGGAAGCACTTAAAGCCTGGGTTGAAAAAGGTGGGCGGTGGTACGCGCTTCACGGTACTAATTCTATCATCCGCCTAATGTCGAGTGGACTTTACGGCACTCCAGATTGGGCCCCTCTATTTGTAGAAACACTCGGATCCATGTTTCGCTCTCACCCCCCCATTGCCCCTTACACGGTATCTATCACCGACCCAGACCACCCACTAGTGCAGGGCATTGAGCCATTTGAATCTGACGATGAATTGTATCTAATGAAGACATATGGCGACCTGCATGTCCTATTGGACACTGAATACGGAGGCAAGGCTGAAGGGTTTGAAGAGGATGAATGGGAACATGCCCGCCACCCAGTCTTTTATACTCACACGGTTGGCAAAGGCGAAGTACTTTATTTGACGTTGGGGCACTGCCGACATCACCATGATATGCAGCCCCTTCTCGACTTTTGGCCGACTATGGATCGTGGGTCATGGGACTTACCCGTTTTTTATCAGCTGCTGCGACGGGGTATTCAATGGGCCATTGAGCCAATAGATGCAACTACGGCTAGCGCATTAGCCAAAGCACGCGGTGCAACTGAGTCAATCTAACTACGCCTGCCTACCAGGGCAAATTTCACTCCGTTTATATCTCAATAGGATGCGCGTCCTCGCTCAGTCTAACCGGCTCAGTTGCCTTCAACTGAAAACGCGAGTAACACATTGCCAGGCAAACGGGAACCAAACGAATAGCCAGAATTCACCAGTAAAACGCCATCAATGACCACTGGGCCATCTGCTTCAATGGCTCCGCCATGAGCCTTTATGCCAGAGATCGTGTCAAAGGAGCGGTTGGTCTGATATTCCCAAATGACCTCGCCTTTGTCTTGTCCAAAGGCTCTGATAAACCCATCATAGGCGCCGGCAAAGACCACGCCTGGAATCGACGTGATGGCAGCAGACAATCCTTGGTCGCAGACGGGTTTTGTTCCTGGGCGGCAACGATCTGTTACCGGGCTATACCAATCAATATGACCATCCGTTGCATTAATCGCATAGAGTCCCGGCGTGCCTTTCCAGACAGCATCTAAGCCAAAGTCGCTATCGGCGATCGCTGCATATAGTCGATTGCCCATTGCGGTCATACCCCAGTGGACGCCGCCAGCGAAACCACCGATTCCTATCTTTTTCTTCCACAGTAATTTCCCTTTTTTATCTGGATCGAGTGCAAACACATGTCCTGACTTTTGTCCCACCAGCAATAGATCTTTTCCCGTGGATAATGGCTGCAGAATGACTGATGCACCGATGTCCAAGTCGGGGCCATTTTCAGAGGGGCAGTTGCCTTGTTTTCCGCCGACAAAGCAAGCCATATTCCAGGCGTCTTTGGCGAGCGATTGATAGGACCATAGTAAACTACCATCGTCTAAGTCAAAGGCCAGTACGGCATCGCTGGTGCTTGCAGCTGGAGATGAGTAACTTTCACCCGTACCTACATAAAGCCGGTTGCGTTTGACATCGATAGTAGGGCTATTCCAAATCGGGGCGCCGGAAGGGGCTTGTAGCAAAGCGCCCATACTATTTTTTATACCCGTAGGTTGAGGCTCATCAATACTAAAAGCGGTCCACTTATGGCTACCATCGGCAACATGAAGGGCAACGACGCCACCTCGGAAAGTGCAGCAGGGATAGGCAGGGTTAGCCGCTGATGCCCACTCACGAGATGATAACGGCACATAGAGTATGTTGTCATGGAGTTTCGGGCTGCCAGTAATCGTAGTGTCGGGATGATCATTAACAGCAACTTTCCAAAGTAAGGTGCCAGTACCCCGATCGAGTGCGTAGATACTGCCCGCAAAGTCACCAAAGAATAGCGCATCGCTACCTTTGCTCCCGATTGGGCCCAGCGAAAGCGCATTGCGCACTTCGGTATCCGCTTTAAAGGTCCAATAGGCACAGCCACTGTCGAGATCCAGCGCATAAACGGTACCATCTTGACTGCCGACAAATAATGTCCCGTCATTTGCAATGGGCTGCGATCTGGCACGTGTGGCACTGGGGTAGGCAAAGGCCCACTTCAATTTTAATAACCCTACATCGGAGGCAGACAGGCCAGCTGTTTTGGCATCGATGGCCCGATTATTACCCAAGCCAAAACCCCAACCATTGAGTGCTGAGGCAGGAGTACTTCGGGTATTTATGGTATCGAGGTTCTCGCAAAACTGAGGTTGCACCTTCTGGCTCGACTGTATGGCACGACCACCGAGATATTCCGATAAATCTATTTTTTGTTGCGCTGTTAGCCCCTCTGCTTGTGCTCGCATAATACCTTTGTTTATCGCGGTTAGGATCGTCTCGGGGCCAAGCATTGAGAACATAATTTTATGTGGCGCCCGCGCTACCGGTCCATCGTGGCAAGCCGCACAATGCTGGTTGTACAGTATCTCACCTACTTTTCCAGACGCTTGGGATACAGCATCAGCCGAGACTATGACAGCAGTATTCCCGGTAATACTCATACCTAAGGACAAGAGGAACGCAAAGCTACGTAGCGCTACTAACCTCCTTTTAATCATCATCAGAGAGCTCATTCTGTATATGCCACAGTACTTTCCAATCGCCAGTACTTTGAATCGGTCATATCCGTATTCCTTATATGTGGGTTTATTACACCACTGCCAACCAGGGGGTTTCCTCGTTAGCCATCTTGCTTTTATGTCAGGAGACTTGAATTTAGTGCCCACAAGACGGGTTGTCAACCGTCTATTCGAGTGGAGTACTATTCATACAGCATTGGCTAGTATATCTGATCTTTGACTTAGTCAGGTCGCTCCGATCGATGGCTTTAGAAACCAATTGTTTTCTCAAAGTGGGCGTATAAACGTAGAATACTGTTAATCGCTGAATAATTGCTTCCAGCGATTACAGGGGGCTTTCGTTCGTTGGTCAAGACACATGATAATAGGATGATGATCATATTCAGCAGCGCGCTCCTCCGGCGCTTACTTCTGTTCGTCTATAAAAACTGATAGGACTATAGGTTTCATCATTAATCTATCCTTTGAATTGCATAAAGACAGAAAGTATAATTTTTTAATAAATAATCGTATGATAAATAACTCTATTCTGTGGCAACTATTATGAAAGTTAATCTTAATATATTTTTAATTTTTCTTTTTTTCGGATACATTTTTTCCCCACATGAGGTCAATGCTCAGCAAAAACTGATACGGGACTGCGAAATCTGCCCAACTATGGTTGTTATTGAGCCAGGTAGGTTCATAAAGGGATCGCCTGAAACCGATGCTGGGTCGAGGGATGATGAGCGACCCCAACATCAAGTAGAGATAAACTACAATTTTGCTATTGGCAGGCATGAGGTCACGAGAGGAGAGTATGGAAGCTTTGTTAAGAGTACAGGCCACAACAGTATTGGAGGCTGTTATGGAGCAACTGATAACGGAATACAGTTAGGTATTGAATTGAACTGGTATGATCCAGGATATCCTGTAGGCGATAATTATCCTGTTGTTTGCGTAAGCTGGAATGAAGCGATGTCCTATGCTCAATGGTTGAGTAAGGAGACGGGAGAAAATTACAGATTATTGTCAGAATCAGAATGGGAGTATTCTGCTCGAGCGGGAACCAGAACCATTCGGTTTTGGGGAGATTCAGATGAAGGCTGCGACTATGCCAATGGAGCCGATTTAGATATTACTCCAGAGAGCTTTTTAGAGGAAATGAAAGGCAGAGGCACTAAAATAGTTTTACCTGAAGATTGGGTTGTTGCCGATTGTCATGATGGCTATGAATACTCTGCGCCAGTAGGATCATTCGAGGCCAATGATTTTGGTGTTTATGATATTTTAGGTAATGTGGCTGAATGGGTCGGTGATTGCTGGGATATTTCTTACAAGGATTCACCCAGAGATGGAACCGCTAGATTAACCGGAGATTGCGATCGTCCGATTCTTAGAGGAGCATCTTACTATGATATGCCACTGTATTTGAGGTCAGCCAACCATTATGGTTTTCAGTCCAATCAATCTGAGAACAAAGACACTCGCTATATTAATTTCGGATTTAGGGTTTTAAGAGAAATAAACTGAAGCCGCAAGTAAACTATATTCCTCAGTTTTGATTTTCCTTGATGTCGCGAAAAATCGTTCAATGGAGACCGAAATAAGGATCCAACGATGTAAGCTCCAACCTACATCGTTTTGTTCCTGCTTCAAACTGTTGGTTTGATATTACCATTAAGACTAAAAAGATTTTTTGGATCGTACTTATTTTTAATCTTCACTAATCGTCCATAATTTTGACCATAACTTGTGGCTACAAATGCTTGGTCTTCATCCATGAGCTCATTAATATAAATTCTTTCCGCACAATGAGGCGATAAGGATTTCCAGTAATCGCGACCCCACTTTGTGTATTCTTCAGTCTTAGCATCATCAGTCCAATGACCGCCAACTTCAATATCCCACTTAGCATTTCGACCAACCCAAGGAGTTCCGCTTTCCGCTACATCAGAAATAGCACCACCGAATCGGACGACTCTCATCGTGTCGAAACGACCCTCCTGAAAGCTCCAACGATCCATTAGCTCTTCGGTTAACTTAGGTTTGTACTCATCCATTTGTCTACCCTTAATATAGTAGTTTCTATGATGAGCATTTCGTCTATCTGCCACTTGCTGGTGCTCTATAAACTTTTTCTTATAAATTTCATCACTCATCGGGCTACCAAAACTAGTGATTTTTTCAAGAGCCTTACTCGCTTTGTTCTCATCCCCAACAAATAAAGTACCTAAAAAGAAGTAACCCTTACCCGTTTTATCATCATTCCACATACCTGCGTTAAGCATAATATTATTAGGCATATCTTCAGAATAGTCATAGTAAAAATCCCAAATATCTTTTGCATGCTTCATATCATAAAGGTTCACTCCAAGAACGACTTCCCCGTTTGGGAGTGGTCTGAGATTATAGGTAAATGAAGTGACGATTCCAAAATTACCGCCACCGCCTCTAACACCCCAAAATAAATCGGGGTTCTCTTGCAAACTAGCTTTCCTGAAAACTCCATCTGCTGTAACAATATCAACGCTCACAAGATTATCGACCGTTAGGCCATACATTCTCATCAATGACCCAATACCACCACCGAGTGTTAGCCCTGCAACACCTGTATGTGAAACCACGCCAGCTGGAACAACATATCCATGAGGCAATGTTTTAGAATCCATGTCATATAGCGTGCAACCAGCATCAACTGTCACTAATTTTCGTTGAAGATCTACATTAGTTTTCCTCATTCTCGAAAGGTCAATAATGATACCGCCATCACAGGTTGATTTTCCAGAAATACTATGGCCACCACTTCTCACCGCCGTCAGCAAGTTCTGACCTCTAGAGAAATTAATAGCCTTTTGAATATCTTGAACACTTTCGCAATAAGCAATGAGTGCTGGTTTTTTATCCCAAACACCGTTCCAAACTAATCTTGCAGTGTCATAATCATAGTGGCCTTCTGATATCACGGACCCCTGGAAGCTATACATGAAATCCAAGATGTCTTCTTTATGCAGTATCATCTCTTCGCCAGATAAGGAGATAGCCCGCTGGTCATGGATGGCCGATTTAGCGATGGGCATATAAACCGTTGCCGCGAAGATCGCACTGTTTTTAATAAAGTCCCTTCGGTCCATAATATTTTCTCTATTCTAGGTTATTATATTTTTCTTACGTATCATTCTGTTACTTGGATTCTACTATAGATCTTTAATTAATCAAACGATCAATAACAACCTTATATCTCTAATTTAAAGCAGATTCAAACTTAAATATTGACTGAAAATGGAATTGAAATGGCAGGTTATTTCTTAATAATCCGGATCATGAAGACTTTGGGCGAACAGATAAAGTGAAGGCTGACGTGTTAATCAAGGATAGTTACAAGAGATAAAATCACAGTAAAGCAGCCCCAGGTGCCAAAAAGAGGAAAAATTAGTTTATTGGTTTTCACGACCAACGCAGATTTAACTCGTTTACTACACCCACAATACCACTACTAAAACTAACCGGACTGTCACCATCAACATGGAAATCGGGAATGCGCTTAAGCCACTCTTCAATGGCAATTCGCAACTCAACCCGGGCTAAATTTTTCCCGGGACACGTGTGTGCTCCCCGCCCAAAAGTTAAGCTGGTGCCGTGTTTGCGGCCAAACTCGACATCCACAGCATTAGGTGTAAAGGTGTTGTCCATACCAGCCAAGGGTGTAGGCGCGGCAACTATGTCGCCCGCTTTTAAATGCACCCCATGAAACTCCATATCCTCGGTGACCTCTCTGGCCACTGTGACTAGCGGAAAACGTCTTAAAATCTCTTCCACCGCCTGTGCGACAGAGATTTCTCCTTGAGATATTTGTAAGCGATGCTTCTCACTTCGGGCTAAAAATAGGAACACAAAACCAAGTAAATTCACCACCGTGTCTACGCCAGCAATAAATACCTGAATAGATAATTTAATAGCTTCTTCACGATTCAGTCGTCGACCATTAGTATCCGTATTTATCATGCGACTCAGCATGTCTACACCCTCTTTACCCATGCGTTGATCCACATAGGGGGCAATGTAGTCTTTGAGATTTTGTAGTGCATCAGCGAAGGTAATACTTCCATCCGGCCTGATTAGCTGGTCCGTCCAGTACTTTGTTTGAGGTATATCATTTTCGGGCAAATCCATCATAGATAAAAATACTCGGATGGGTAAGATATCAGCAAAATCACGGGTAAAATTACAGTACCCTTTTTCCACAAATCCATCGATCAGCGACGTCACAATACCGCGAATATCGTCACTCATAGCATTAACGGCAGCGGGCGCCATACTGTGATTTAGGGTCTTGCGATAAAAATGATGCTCTGGCGGATCTATGGTTGTAGGTAACAAACCATGATCAGCACTATGACTCTTGGGAATAATAATACTGCGACTAGAGAACCTAGTGTAATCGGTTAAAATTTCTTCAATTATGGATGAACGTGTGGGCAGCCAATGCCCCTCATTGGCCTGAGTCCAGACCAGAGGGCATGAATCATCCTCTTGCAATAAAGTCGCCCAGGCCTCATGAAAATCACTATCGATCCCGGGAGGCCCATAGATATCAAAATCTCTCACTAGAGACTCGGGAACATGATCAGGCAATACTTCATTATGCATGTCCATCCCCTAAATGGTTATCCTAATCTGACAGAATGTGCCGCATCTGCGGTGACAACCGAGCCGCTCATATAACTGGCGGCATTACTTGCCAGGAGTAAAATAGTGCCATCGAGTTCTGATAGGTTTCCCGCGCGCCTAAGCGGCAAGCTCGCCAAATGTTCCTGACCCGCTGGAGTCGCGTAATAGTCGCTCACTAGATCTGTGTGCAGAAAGCCTGGGGCCAGTGCATTAACCCGAATATCATGTTCCGCCAATTCATGACCCATCACGCGAGTGAGCTGATTAACCGCCCCTTTAGATGCACTGTAATGGGTAAGCCCCTTAAATGAAGATACGGCACAAATAGATGAGATATTAATAATGTTACCAGGCTTACCCGCGGCGACCATTCGTTGGGCACCTTCCTGCCCAAGATTGAATACGCCTTTGAGATTCACCGTCAAAACGTTGTCCCATACAGCCTCTTCCATCTCAAGAAATGGTTGTGCACCCGTGGCACCGGCATTACAGACCACAATATCAGGTGTCCCAAATTCTTTTTCCGCTGCATCAAATGCAGCCTTAACTGACAATCGATCGGTGACGTCCATTGCTACAGCCAAGGCTTTGCCGCCTTTAGACTTAATACGATCAGCAAGATCCTGCAGCAGGTCCATCCTTCGCGCACCGCAGACCACAGCGACACCATTGCCTGCAAGCATCTCAGCCATATGCTCACCTAGCCCGCTGGATGCACCACTGATTAGTGCGATTTTGCCTTTCACGGAAAAAATATTATCTATCACAACGACTACCTCATATTAAGTTGACCATCTGATCAAAAAAAGTGCTTAAAACTGGATTCGCTTTGTGAATCCACCGTCGACAACCACATTAGTGCCCGTTGTATAAGCCGAAAGAGGACTCAACAATAGCGCAACCTGCACACAGATTTCTTCAGGTGAACCCATACGACCGGCTGGAATCATCGCTACTGTCGACTCATAAATTTCTGGCATAGCTGCCTTAATATTATCCCATGCGCCACCCTCGAAAAAGACGGGACCGGGGCTAACGCTATTAACACGGATACCCGCTGGCGCGAGCTCCTGAGCCAGATTACCGAAATAGTTCAACAGTGCAGCCTTCATTGCGCCATAAGGCACGGCGCCAGCAAATGCTTCGAGCGAGGCTGTCGAGCCGATACTGACAATAGCGCCGCAATCAGAGGCTTCCAAATAAGGCTTCACTGCATTGACGGCTTTCCAGCTAGCCAGCACATCAGCTTCAAAGTTACTTCTCCAACCCGATTCTCCATTGTCAGCGCCCCCAGCACTCACATTGGCAACAAAACCATCAATACCTCCCAATGCCTCAGCACAAGCTTTAATCCAGTCTTCAAGTGATGCTGCATCAGTCACATCCACCACCTGACCATGTGCATTTACACCCAGAGCCCGGACAGCCGCGACAGCAGCGCTTACCTCGTCAGCATTGCGTGCACAGATACCTATATCACAACCCTCGGCCGCTAGTATTTTTGCCAGTGCAAAACCAATCCCTTTGGATGATCCTGTAATCAAAACCGTTTTATTTTTTAACTGAAGATCCATAATGTTCGTCCCTTATTAGTCGAATGTAATGGCGCCAACTCTTAGCTGTAAAACGAGAGTTTAGAATAGCATGGCAGGTGAGAATCACTCGATTCAAACATGACATGAACAACCGCCAAGCGTTTAAAATAATGACCAACCTAAATTCATCGGTTGTACCTATACCAACGTAGAGCTACATTGTTAAAAATGCTGTCAGTCATAAACAATCGCTGGGGAGAAGCCACGGCCTCAACATTAAACAAGCACACTTGTTTTTATTTTATGTTTATAGGAGAGGTAATGCAATGGCATCTGCTAAAATGATTAGTCGTAGGGTTCTGTCAGCAAAATAACCCACCCACAAAAGCATTCAATAGCATCTCTTTAGTTACTTATGCATAGGGCGCACTAAGCCAATAGATTAAGTTAGGTTTTGTGAATTCCGTGCCTTAGCAACTAAACAAGGGCGCCAGCAGGCAAAGTGCACCAACAACCTTCTTTATGACCAATATTAGTGCATAAATATCCGAAATAAAGCATTAACAAGTTGAATTTTTTTTGTCCTAAGGCTATATTTGACATGTGCGAACATAACAAGCAGTCTAGATTGTTTTGTTATAGCGCCATTCATAAAAGATTATTCTAAAATCAAGAGATGCCACATTATTTTCATCGTACTTAATTAAAAAATCTCAGGGGAACATATAATGAATTATCAAAAAATGCTCAAAAAATCGTTATTACCATCTTTAATCTCCGCACTTATTCTGCCCGTCTGCGCAGTCAGTGCATACGGTGCTACATCTATAGAAGAAGTTGTGGTCACAGCGCGTAAACGTCAAGAATCGATTCAAGATGTACCTGTTGCTGTATCTGCACTTACTCCAGGTCAGTTAGAGCGAGGCTCAATTACTAGCTCCCTTGAATTGGGCAAAATTGTTCCTAACGTGGAACTCCATGAAACCGCTATTGGCTCCGAATCTCTAAGCGCCTCAATACGAGGAATGAGCTATGACGATATTGAAAAATCAATAGAACCAACAGTCGGTGTTGCTATCGACGGTGTATTTTTGGCTAGTAACTCAGGAGGCGTCTTCGATCTATTTGATGTAGATTCGGTGGAAGTTCTTCGTGGGCCTCAGGGTACTTTGTTTGGTCGAAACACTATTGGTGGTGTTATCAGCGTTAATAGAACAGAGCCGACTGGTGAGTTTGGCATTAAATTAGAAGCCACAGCTGGTGATCAAAATCTGACTGATATTAAAGGCATCATAAATATGCCTTTAACGGATAAGGGCGGCATCAAGCTATCATTCAAAAAAATCGACTCTGACTCTCATGTCTACAACACAACCTTAGATGCACGCCGACCAATGAGAGATTCAGAGACTATGAGTGTCTCTGTGAAATATAATTTCACCGAAAACACATCGGCGCAGATAACGTTTGATAGTTATGATCACCATACCACCGCAGCCGATAACGTGTTTGTTGCAACTGGATTTCTAGAATCGATCGGATTTAACGCCGGCGCTGCCGCTTCAGAAGCAGACAACTGGAAAACTTCTCCTCAGTCAATCCCGCTCACCGCCTATTTAGAGGGCGACAATACTACTTTAAAAGTAAACCATACCGGAGAGAATTACGAGATCAAGTATATTATGGGTATTATGGATTACGAAGAAGACGTAGATGAGGCCTCGTGGGGGCTTCCTCAAGTGTTTTTCCCGGTTGCAAGAGATCAAACCTTTGAACAGACTTCTCATGAATTACAGTATATTTCAGATTACGATGGTCCTATGAACTTCGTTGCTGGTGTATATATACTAGAAGCTGATTCGAACATAACGTCAGGACCAGTCCAAAATTTCGATGCATTGCACTTCCTTGATAGCACAGCATACTTTGGAGAAATGAACTATGACATCAATGATCTGTGGTCATTCACTTTAGGCGCTCGTTATACTGAAGAAGAAAAAGAGCTTAATAGTGCGTCTTACACCAGCAACGAAGCAAGACTGAGTGACAGTAGAGCAGCAGCTGATCTCATTAACCTTGCCAACCCAACGTTTAAAGACGATAACACTTCATTCCGTGCAGTATTGCAGCGACAACTCGAATCTGGAATGGTTTATGCGTCTTATTCAACGGGCTATCGTAGTGGAGGATTCTTCAATCGAGGTGTTACGGCGGCAGAAACCCTACCGTTCGCGTCAGAGGAAGTTGCCAGTATTGAGCTGGGTATGCGTCTGAATCCGACAGACAACAGTCAGATTAACGTTACCTACTTTAATGCTGAGTATACTGACAAGCAAGTTACTGTAATTGTTCCTGCGTCAGACTCTTCATGTAATAAGGAGCAGAACGAGGCAGGCAACGTGACCTGTTCTTTTGTTCGTAACGCAGGAGAGGCTACTATGAGTGGCATAGAGTTTGAAGGTGTATTAATGCCCACTGACGCACTTACGCTTCGACTTAACTTTGGTACACTTGATGCTGAATACGATGAGTACATCTACAATAGTATAGATATCGCTAGCAAGGCTCGTATTCTTTATGCGCCAGCGTTCACAGCCCACTTTGGTGCTGAGCACACAACCGATCGTGCCGGCGGAACACTGACTCTGAATCTGGGGTACAGTCACAAAGATGACGTAGAAACTCAGGCAGATTGGTCTGTATACAATCCCGTCACTGGTCCTGAGGTAACTCTGGAGAGCTTTCAGACATTGGATATCTCCGCTACCTTCATGAAGGAAATGGGAGATGGCACGCTGAAACTTCGTCTTTACGGAACCGATGTATTAGAAGACGGTAACCGAATAGGTCGCAGATATGATGCAGGAGCATTCGCATGGGCTGAACCAGTGCCCCGCCGTCAAATGGGTGTAACTGTAGGATATGAGTTCTAGTTATCTTAACTTAAGTAAGCTCTAAAGGCGGCTGAATATTAGTTCAGCCGCCTTTTTTATATCTATCCTGAAATGAAGAACCCATGATGTTTATAGATAGCGATTGCATTAGGCAGAGCATAATCTTGGGTAGTTTCTCGAAGACAACCTGGTTGTCACAGGGAAATGATTCCTTCTTCAGGTATAGAGAGGTAAAATATGTGAGGGGTATGTAAGCTATTAACTGAATGTTATTCGGCACCCTCCTTCTGCAGGGCCGAGATCAAACGAAGTCAGTCCTAGCGGAATCAAGACACTAAAAGAGGATTTGGTATGGTTATTTATGGCGTTGCGCTACTCGCGTTTTGTCTACTGACAGGAACGTTGGCTGGTGATGTTCTCGGTCGACTTCTAGGCATAGAAGCCAATGTAGGTGGTGTCGGAATTTCAATGTTGTTGTTGCTCTACTTCACCAGCCGAGCACGCGAGCGCTGGCAATTAAATGAACTTAGCCAGAGCGGTATTGCGTTTTGGAGTGCCATGTATATCCCTATCGTCGTAGCGATGGCGGCCAAACAGAATGTCGCTGGTGCTATCGAGAGCGGGTGGTTGGCCCTCTTCGCTGGCGTATTGGCGGTGGTAGTCAGCTTTATGCTGACACCTTTACTTAGCCGCATTGCACATAATGGAGCCCACTCTATTAACGACGAATTAGAGGAGCACCAATAATGGAACTACTAACGGCCGTGTTAGTGAAAAATGGCTTGATCACCGCTTTTTTGCTGGTCGGCACTATTACAGCACTTTCTTATTGGCTATCTAATAAACTCAGCCGCGGGGTGATTCATGGCTCGGCGCTAGCGATCGCCATCGGCCTATTAATGGCTTACTTTGGGGGCTCTTACACCGGTGGCAGCAGAGGTTTAGCGGATATCTCTATATTTAGTGGTGTGGCCGTTATGGGCGGCGCGATGCTGCGCGACTTTGCCATTGTCTCCACAGCATTTGGCGCTGACACTCGTGCGCTTAAGCAGGCTGGTTGGGTAGGCGCATTTTCGGTCGTTATCGGTGTGGTACTGTCATTTGTCGTTGGAGCACTCGTCGCGGTAGCATTCGGCTATACCGATGCGGTATCGATTACTACGATTGGCGCAGGCGCTGCAACTTACATTGTTGGGCCGGTGACTGGCACCGCACTGGGCGCAAGTTCTGAGGTTATTGCATTGAGCGTAGGTGCAGGCTTAGTGAAATCAGTGCTAGTGATGGTAGGTACGCCACTAGTGGCGAAGTCAATTGGCCTCAACAACCCCTACTCGGCGATGGTTTATGGTGGCTTAATGGGCACGACCAGCGGAGTCGCTGGCGGGCTAGCAGCTACTGACCCAACGTTAGTCCCCTATGGTGCGATGACCGCAACATTCTACACCGGCGTCGGCTGCTTGCTAGCACCATCGCTGCTATTTTTCTTAGTCCGACTCGCTGTTTAATGTCGATAAAATATCAGGATATAGTGCATGGTTAACGGCACTATATATGCTCACTTTTAGGTGGTTTTTCATCGCTTTGGAGATAAAAATGCACTGACTGAAATGGAGGGCTCAACGCTAAGTTACGGTCAGTTAGATAGTGCCGCTGTCAAATAGCGGCGTCTCTTTGACAGCTGGGTGTGCAGCGCGGTGACCGCGTTTCGGTACAAGTGGCCAAGTCCAGTCAAGCATTGGCGCTCTACTTGGGTTGCTTGCGTGATGGCGCCAATGTTCATTATCTAGCAGGAAAATTGACTGCAAAGAGAAGCCGCTTAACACAGCGGCTTTTTTTAATATACTTTAGCCTTTTTTTCCGGACTAAATCAAAACCCCATCTCTGTCGCCGTTGGAATACGGCGCAAGGTTTGACCTCCAGAAATATCCAGTATTCTGCCAGTCATAAATGACTCATCAGATAACAACCACAGTGCCGCATTAGCCATATCATCTGTCGAGGGTAATTTGCCGAGAGGTATCTCGTTAATGAACGCCTGTTTAATAGCTGGCATTGCAAGAAAACCCTCAGTCATAGCACTGGGTGTAAAACCGGGAGAAAGGGAATTTACACGGATACTTTTCGCTCCGTATTCAACGGCCGCTATACGCACTATATGGTCCGCACCACATTTGGTACCAGCATAGGCAGCAAGGCCGGGAGGTGCCAATGCGGCTGTTTGCGAGGAGGTTGTCACGACGGATCCCCCGGCAACCATGCGCGCGGTCATGTGCTTGATGAATAGCGCAGTACCAATTAGGTGAACATCGCAACTCTGTTGCAATAGTTCACGGCTAATATCAGCAATCGCGGATGAGCTTTCGATGCCAGCGAAATTAATAGCGCCGTCAAGCTTGCCATAATGCGATATTGCGGCATCAGCCAGAGCGGCTAATTGCTGTTCGTCGGTAATATCGCAACCAATCGCCACAGCACCCATACTATCGGCAATGGCCTGAACCTTATCGAGCCTGCGAGCGGCTAAAACAAGTTTAGCGCCTTCCTCATGACATCGTCGTGCGGTGGCAGCCCCCATGCTGCGTTCGTCTGATGCACCCAAAACAATAATTACCTTGCCTTCCAATCTACCTGCCATCTTCGCTCTCCTCTGCTTTTGTATATATTTTAATCAATGGTAATAATCAGATTTTCACCAACTGCTTGCCAAAATTTTGACCTGAGAAAAGCCCCGCTAAAGCCTCCGGGCACTGCTCTATTCCCTCAAGGATATGTTCTTTAACTAGAATTTTACCCTCATCTACCCATTGCATTAATTGCTCTCTTGCTTCTGGGTAGCGATCTACATAATCAAGTACAATAAAGCCTTCCATATGGCAGCGACGAATCACTAGCTGCATATAATTTTTCGGCCCCGGCGGTAATTCTTTGACCTGATAACCACTCGAAATACCGCCACAGAGCACAATGCGGCCATTATTGGCCATATTGACTAGGGCATGATCGAGAATTTCACCACCAACATTATCGAAAAATAAATCGACACTGTTTTTGCATAATTCCTGTAACCGCTCTCCCACGGAATCCGATTTATAATCAATCACTGCATCATAGCCCAGTTCATCGATAAGCCACTGACACTTAGCTTTACCACCGGCGATACCAATAACCCGACAGCCTAAAAGCTTGGCAATCTGACCCACGGTCGACCCTGTGGCGCCAGCAGCGCCTGAAATTAGCACGGTTTCTCCTGCTTTGGGCAACCCTAAATCTAGCAGTCCAAAATAAGCAGTAAGACCAGTAAGTCCAAAGATATGCAAAGGATATGAGATGGGTATGCCTGCAGGGATTTTTGTAACAGGGAATAGCCCTGTACCATCACTGATAGCATATTCCTGCCAGCCAAAACTGCCCTGCACAAGGTCTCCGACTTGATAATCACTGTGCTTACTGGCAATAATTTCGCCTGCTGCACCAGACCGCATTACTTCACCTATAGCCACTGGCGGCAAATAGCTACGCACATCGTTAAGCCAGCCGCGCTGTGCTGGTTCAAAGGCAAGATACTGGTTCTTTACCAGAAACTCACCATCCACCAACTCTCGAACAGTCTCGGTCTCTAAGTTAAAGTGCTCTTTGCTGACACTAGTTTCCGGACGCGCACTCAATGTCCATTTTTTATTCGTTAAAGTTACTGTCATGGGGTGTACCAAATAGGTGATGAGTAAGCCCGATCCTGAATCGTCTCAGGTGCTCGCGGGTCTATAGTAGCGCCAAAATACTTTGCGTCATACGCGGTCCATCGCGGCGTGGGAATTTGTATTACCCTGGCATAGTAAAATGCACGTTGCTCCGGATCGAAATCAGGATCACTCCATACTGCAGTTAATTCGGCCGACCCGATACTATTACTATAGATGGCATTTAGTCCGTCTACGGTATTGCCCACAGGAGGTATCTCCCCTCTCCAATTGGCCTTGCGTCCATCGGACAGCGCCACATCGAATATCTGCTCTTGGGTTTCACCACGCGCATCTAGCCAGCCCTTAATGATTTGTATACGATCAAGATTGGCACCGTCGGGGTCCCTTGTAGCCGCCACCATAAACCTCGGAGACTTATTGCCCGGACTGCGAGTCAGGTCGCCACCCATTGGTACGCCCTTTTGATAGCCGATAACGGCATAATCAGAGCGTGATATATCAGACTCCACATATTCCCATCCACCAAAAAAGCGTAACTTAATTCGAGTACCCGAGGTGGCGTAGACCTCTCGACGCTTGATCGCACTAAATATCGACTCGCGAGTGTTTTCCTCAGACCAAGCCGCCGTTAGACCAGAAGAGACTAGCCTCCATATTTTCTGTAGCACGTCTGCCATGCGCTTTTCAGTACGATTCACAGCGGGTTCGTCGTGGGCAAATTTACCAAAGAAATTATCTTCATTGGTGGTGGACATCCCCGTGTGCGAATCGGTACTGCCGATAATGCCAAATTTGAATGGATTGGTGCCCAAATTAGCCTCATGACGCAGACCTTCACGCAGTGCCGAACGGGTATATTCGTATTGCAGCATCTCGGGTTTTTTATCCGTGCTCAGGGTGATATTACCCTGATCCCAGGTTTCAAAATCGGCGAACTGATCATCCGGTGACAGGTAAGGGTGCGCCTCGCCATCTCCTTTTATCTGCGTTGTCTCATAGACAGGCTCCCATCGCGCTCGTTTACGCGCATAGGACGCATCTAGCGGCAACCCATTTTCACGGTTCGGCGAGAACATACGGCCATTGCTGACATTACCGTTGTGAGCGATAGCAATAACCTCGCCTCCGGTTTGCTTTTCATAGTCGGCCAGAGCGTCCCACAAGTCTTCAGGATCATTACTGTGCTGGGCCGAAAAAGGTGTTACTTGCGATGCTGTCTCGGCGCCATCTTTATAAATAACCACACGGTGTAGATTGTCACCAGTGATCATTGAGGTCCATTCGTAACCAACAAAGGCGGTAAATAACCCCGGCTCATTATATTTGTCCGCTACTGCAGAGGCTTCCTCCCAGATCGAACTTCGCAGACTCTCGGGAGTCAGATACTCTGGCTCATCAGTCTGGATCGCATCAGAAAACGCTCTCGCTAAGGTTCCCATATCGCCCTGTCGCATTAACTCTTTCCATTCCATGCCCATTTTCCAACCATTTAACCGGGGATCATCAAGCGCCAACTGAGCATAGATGCCTAAGTATTCAGCATGATCTGTCACTGCTAAAAAGTCGAGAGGTCGACGTAATTTGGCAGGCATTCCGTTATCAGCCTTCACTGTCTCGCCGCGCGCAAACTGAAAAGCCTGATCACTGGTCAATCGAGTCTGCAAGATATAGGCATCTGCAGAGAGCTTAGAATGCAGATGTAAATCACCCCAGTAGAGATTGGTAATATTTTCTCTCACCGGTGCTGAGTAGAGTAATTTTTGATCTGCCAGTGATGGTTCTACAGCATTCGCAGACAGACAGGCTGAAAGCATCAATACGCCCAATGTGGAACCATGAATAAAGTTAAGCATTACTATTTTCCTTGCATAGAAATATTTTAGTTTGTCACTTCGACACGAATTAACTGACCTTGATTCTTGTTAGGTAGCCAGACTGTAATGCGATCGGCGGAGTTATCTACCACCACTTTGCGCGCATCATACTCCACAGGCATCAAATACTTTACAACCTTCCCCGTCTCTGGGTCTAGCCGCAACAGACGATCAGAGCCAGTGCTAGATATCCAAATTTTACCGGTGCTATCTGGTCGAGCGTAATAGGGTGAGATATATCTTGGCTGGATTTGGTATTCAGTAATCTTATCAGTATCTAAATCGATAGAGGCAACATTGTCGGCAAAGAACTCGGTAAACCAAAACTGGTTATTATCATCTCTGTAGCCCCTTCGAGGATAAGCATTAGGCGTTGGCGTTGGAACCAATCGAACATTACCCTCGCGGTCAGAGCGAGCAATAGAAGATGCTTCCGGAGCAGTACAGAGGAAATTGCCCTGGGCATCCTGATCCATCATGTAGCAATAGTTGAGTTGATCAACACGCTTGGGGTCTGTAGGGAATGGCTTATCGTCAAACAGCATAATCCCCGGACCCACCTCACCTGTTTTAATATCAAAGCGGAAGGCATGCTCATGACGAATAGGTCCATCGGGCATTGACGTAATACCTGTGGCCCAAAGACCATCTTCGCCGACTCTGACAGGCCCTAGGAAAGGGTTTTTCCATATTACAGGCAGATCGTAGGTCTGCCAGGTTTCGGTGTCGGGGCTGAACGAAGCGTGCTTATTACCCATGACCGCGACCCAGACAGTATCTGTTTCATCGACTTGAATATCCTGCACTCCCACAATGCGCATAAGACCCTCTTCGGGTTCGGGCAGGAAATTGGGAGTAGGCCATTCTGAAAATTCGCCCGTGCGTGGATCAAGTTTACCGATAAAGTCCCAACCAGTGTTGCCGTACCAAACGTTACCTTTTGAATCTACATCCAAGTCATGTATCACACTGGGCTGACGGGGAATCGGATAAACAGTTACCGTGGCATTAGTACCTTCGCCAAATGGCCGCGGTAAGGTTTTCAGCGGATAATCCCATTGCGACTTACCGTCACTCAAATTAACTGTCGCCAAATATTCTGCAATATCAGAAGCTTTGCGTCCATACCAATGCAAGCCCTCAATTGGTTTGGGTTTTGATACGACCTGAATACGATCAGCAGATGCATGATCAGTCTCATAGGTGTGCATACGCTGTATCACCTTAACCAAACTCTCCGCAGTGTATCCCGAGCGTGCAATGCGCTCAAGACTGTGGCAGAAACCACAGTTGACCATATTTTTTACCAGCAAATCTTTTTGCGCTTCCGAACCCGGAAAGCTATTGACCCAATCCAGTGAGGTCAGTTGGGATGCCAGACGAAGCGGGTCGGTAACCGCTGTAAGATAAAGCTCACCCAGACTCTGGGACTGATTTTCGCCAATCACAACTGTCTTAGCACCCTGCAATTCATAACCCGCTGCACGGACACTAACCCTATATTCACCAGCAGCCAAGCGATCTCGATTAAATTTAAATTGACCTGCAGCATCACTAGTGACAGCGATTAATACAGGGCTATTTAACGGCTGAAGAATCACCACAACCCCTTCCATTATACTCTCATCAGATGAAGACACAGATCCTGAAAGAGCTATAGCAGACGGAACCTGTCGTTCGGCACAGCCAGTGTCAACGAGAATCATTAGTAATAAAGCAACGATTGATGAAAAACGTCGCGACAGAATATGGGAATTTGTTACTAGATTCATAATCATCACTTATAGAGAGACAGAGGAGTGACAATCTCAATAAGATTACCATTGTTATCACGGATGAATAAAAGCCGGACACCGGCAGCATCAAAGTTAGTCGGCGGTAATTCTAACTCGACACCACGGCTGACTAGCTCCGCAGCAACCGCGTCAACATCAGCACTATTAAAAGCTAAGTGCACATAGCCACGATCAGACATGGCAGTAAATACATCGGGTGCTACCTTTTCATCCTGAAACGGCTCTTTAGTACCAACTACTTCAATAGTGAAGCCATTGGCAGCGATATAACCCACCTCCACATCTGGGTAGCCTTCGATATCCCATTCTCGCACAACCTCAAAACCAAGGACGCTGTTATACCAGTCCAAAGTAGCTGCATAGTCCGCGGTTGAAATCATAATATGGTCAGCGCGCATCATTGCCAGAGGATTGGCCTTAGGTGCACTGGGTGAAATGTCCTCAGTAGCGGCCAGGGTCGATAGACAAAAAATAACTAACCCTACAAGACTGACTTTTGACATCTGTATTACCTCATCTGATCTAAATTAATAATATCAGTACCGACATAATCATTTAGCAGCTCATGGAACCGCTGTACACGCTTTTCTTGATGGGAAAGAATGCAGCCGTTAAAGCCTCTTGAGTTGAGACCCTGCTGCTGGCTGGTTCCAATACTCAGATCCTGATCGGCCACAAACCCAACGGACTCTCCATCGCCATAAACACTGTGACGGTTTTCGGCCCACTCTAATGGCATAGGCCCAATAGGTGTGATGACCTCTTTCATACCCTCAACTGGTGGCGCCAGTACCCAGTGATGGAACACACATTTTTGTGGATCTGATGGGTGAGGCTCAGTACGCAGAATTTGGCACTGCTCCGGCGACATGGTAATCGTCAGATTGGGGAATAAAGTGCAATGGAAATAATCGACCAGCTGCTGATCACTCATATTTTCGTAATTGGAATAGCCTATACCTGGACCCATACGACGCTTAGCGGCGACTATAGCCTCACGAATATCACCGGTATGACCATCATAGTCACTAGGATCAAGACCCCACGCTCGAGCTACTTCGTCGAGGGGCGCAGGAACCTCTCCAGTTTCAAACTCCGGGTTTCTAGTAGTGGCCTGATGACCTTTCATCCACATGGAATTGTGGCCAGTCTCATACATCTCAAATAACGTGTCGGACAGACCATCATTTATAAAAGTCGATAGTTCTGGATGGATCGTTGGCAGATGGTAGCTTTCATTGAAGTTATCTCGAATAATCTTCCAATTAAAGTCGGCATCGGCTGACAGATACATCACTCTTATCCAATTATCCAAGCCATAACTCTCGAGACGTTCGGGCAAGGGAGCCAGCCAATCCAATAATGGCGCAACTTCATTATCCATGCAGTAGAATACAAATGGTCCCCAGTTCTCACAGCGCACCTCTGTGAGCGTTACTTTTCCGCAAGGATTGCCACCGGGAAAGTCATCGGGATCCTGAACGTTGACTAGCATACCGTCGGGGGAAAACTGCCAGCCATGATAGCCGCAGGTGATTCTATCGCTGCCACCTATATCCCCAAGTACTAGCCGGTTGCCGCGGTGAGGACAAGAATTATAGAACGCTTTAGTCGATCCATCAGCCTGGCGGACCATAATGACCGACTCTTTACCCAAGTTGTGACGAACATAATCACCCGCCTGCTCCATCTCGGCGACCATGCCACCAAGGTGCCAAACTCGCGGCCACAAATTCTCGTTTTCCTGGTCCATAAACTCTCTGGAAATATAACGATCCGCAGTAATCGTATCTCCACGCACAGGCAGATCGAAGCCCTTGGCATAACGAGACGTCTCAGATTGTGAGCCCATGCTATAACCTCTCTGGTTATCTCTAGCGTTAAAAAAACAATAAATTAATGGCTAACCAGCTTATGGATTCATAGATTTGAATTCCTTAGAAAACAAAAAGCTGGCATTTACGCTGCTAGTATTAATTTGCAACCAAACCGCCATCCACCACCAGCTCTGCGCCGGTCACATAGCTAGATTCATCAGAGGCCAAAAATAAAACACAGTTAGCTACTTCCACAGGGTATCCCATACGTCCGAAGGGTACTGTTGCGCCCAATTTCTCAAACTCACCTGGATTATCGCGTCGAGAATCATTTTGTATATTAGTATCAATCAAACCGGGATGGAGCGAATTGCAACGAATGCCATCAGCCGCATGCTCCAGAGCAATACTCTTACTGAAGATTTGCACGCCAGCTTTAGCAATACCGTACACCGATACACCCGGAATTCCGCGCAGAGCCGCAACAGAAGACATATTGACAATAGAACCACCACCAGAGGCAATCATTGCGGGCAGCGCGATCTTACAGCCTAGAAAAACGCTGCGAATATTCACATCCATTTGCAGATCATAATCCGCCGTCGAATAGTCACTAATCGGTCTCATTATCGCGATACCTGCATTATTGACTAGAACATCCAGCCCACCAAAATGCTCGACGGTGGCATCAATAACTTCCTGCCAACGTCCCTCATCAACAACGTTCTGCTCCATTGATAATACCTCGGCACCCAGAGCAACTAGCTCTTTTTCCGCAGCTGCCAATCCAACCAAATCGATATCAGTGATCACCAACTTCGCGCCCTCTTGAGCAAAGCGAACAGCAGTAGCATGGCCAAGACCTGGATTAGATGCCGCACCCGTAATAATTGCGACTTTATTTAATAATCTAGACATAGTTATCTTCCTTATTATTTTTGAAATTCACGTTAGTGTTTATATCGCGTTCCAGCCCCCATCGACCTCGAGCATACTTCCCGTACTAAAAGACGACAGGTCCGAAGCTAGAAACATAACGCCGTTGGCCACCTCTTCAGGTGTACCTAATCGCTTGATAGCATGCTTGGTTGCCAAAACCGATAGGTCCTCAACAAGGCTAACAACTAATGGAGTAGCAACATTACCCGGGCATATCGCGTTAATACGAATATCTCGTTCGGCATATTCCACCGCTACTGTCCGAGTCAATCCCGCCACAGCGAATTTGCTTGTGACATAGGGTGAGGCATTTGGATAGGTGTTACGACTAGTCGCAGAGGCCATGTTAACGATACGGCCCCCACCCTGCTTTAGCATCTGGCGAATCTCCGCCTGCATACAGAGCCAGACGCCCTTTAAATTAACCGCTATCACTCGATCGAATTCAGCTTCACTCACCTCATGAAATTCCTGTAATGGCGTTGCTGTCCCCGCGTTGTTCACGGCGATATCGAGTCGCCCAAAACGCGTAACAATCATATCAAGCAATATATTCACATCGGCAGAGTCACTGGCATCATTCAGCAAACCCAATACCTCCGCGCCATTATCCTGCAGGGCAACTACGGCTTTATCTAAAGAATTCTGAGAAATATCAGTTATCGCAAGCTTCGCTCCGGCATTGGCAAAGGCCACCGCACAAGCATAGCCCAGACCAGAACCAGCGCCGGTGATTAGCACCACCTTATTTTTAAAATCAAAAGTCATAGTAGGTCTATACCAATGATTAGTATGAGATTAAGTCGCATTACCGCCGTCCACCATATATACACTTCCGGTGCAATAACTGCTCTCATCGCTACCCAAGAAAACCATCATATTGGCTATTTCATCAGGCTGCCCATACCGCCCCAGAGGCGTTACAGCTTCGACCATACTTTTAAAGTCCCCTGCTCCAGCGTCAGTAAAGCCCGCCTCTATCGATTCCATCATGCGCGTTTCTACTGCGCCGGGGTTTACGGTATTAACTCTTATGCCATGTTGAGCACATTCCAGTGCAGCACAACGCATCAAACCAATCACAGCATGTTTACTGGCATTGTAGCAGGCAGTGTTTGGCGAGCCCTTAACACCCGCACCAGATGAGGTAATCATAATGCTGCCTCCACCACCATCGCGCATAACTGGAATCACGTAATGCAGGCCAAGCCATACGCCTCTGACATTCACCGCCAACACCGCATCCAGATTAGAAACATCCGTGTTGATGATTTCACCAATCACACCTTCAACACCAGCATTGGCAACAAAAACGTCAATGCCACCAAACCGCTCAACGCAGGCGCTGACCATGTTCTCAACTTGGTCAGCCTGACTGACGTCGACTGCCACGCAGGCACATCTCTCAGGGCCTAACTCGTCCACAAGTGTCTGGGTGACATCTAAGCCGATATCCGCCAGCATAACTTTGGCGCCTTCGCTTACAAATTTTCTCACCGCCGCCTGACCAATGCCACCACCAGCCCCCGTAATCAAAACAACCTTATTATTAAGCCTCATTCTTCATCCCGAAAATAATCATATATTTTTGTTTTCACTCTTGAGTCATTTCACCCGCATCGCCAACAACAGGTATATTTTCTCTAGCCTTCCCATCAGAGAATCTAGTAGTCCTACTTACACCAAGTCATACGCGGACGTTAAGAACCCCGGAGCAGCGCCTCATAAAACAGACAAGAATGTTTCTTTTTAAATCATATTATCAATCGATACTGCCTGCAACTCCTTTATCCACAATATCTAATACACAGATATTGTTAGGCAAATTACCGTAGAGGGCTCACACAGAAAGGTTAAATTGGGGCTTATCAGGAATTCAACCATAGAGGATTAATCGACATTTTTGATCAGAAAGATTGCAGAGGCCGCATGTCAATCTTAAAATGTCGCAGGCCACCGAAAAATAGGCAGATGTAGGTTGTTTCACGCGTCGGTCAACCGAAGCCATCAATAGTAACTCCATAAAATAAGGCGCTATTATGTGTAATCAAAAATCGGCGTATCCAAAAGCACCTAAAGAATTAGCGAAAAACTCACCCACGCTGGGCACAAAACAGAAAATCCAACACCTGCTCGAGCTACTCTATTAATTTTGCTTCTTGATAAATATCGGAGAGGATGGCTGTTAAGTAAGCTTTGACGCGCCTAACTCGTGCTTTTTCCCGCACGGTCATATGACTCAGAACCATGCCTTTCATCAAAAACTGTACCATGTCATGAGCGCCTTCAAGCCTCGCAATATTTTTCCAATGCGGAAAAACAGCCTTGGCTGTGTCGAGAAATTGCTTTTCAAAATCCTTCTCTACCGGTTCAATAACTTGTCGCAACTCAGCATCAGTTCGCGACGCTGTTAGCAATTCATGGTATCCAAGAAAGGAAGGAAGATTTACGTATTGCCAAGCTGATTCAACCGATTTAGCAATAGCATCATGAGTCAATGATTGGCCAGGGTTGTCAATATCTGCCATCAAGTCACGATACTCTTGCAAACGCCGGCCGTGCAAGAAATCGATCACAGCCCTCATTACCGACATGCGAGAAGGGAAATGATGCATCATTGCTCCCCGAGAGACACCGGCATTATTGGCGATTAATGCTGTTGTGGTACTAGCGTAACCCAACTCAAGAAGGCATTGAATAGTCGCCTCTAATATCGCTGAACGAGTCATCGCACTCTTTTCTGCCTGCCAACCCTTTTCGTTCCGCTTTGGCCGCTTTACACTCGCGGCAGCCGGATTATTGGTAGCCTTAACTTTAGGTTGAGGGCTTGATACCGACATTAAACTGTCCCTTAAAATTTCTTATTATAAAAAACCAAGATAACTAGCCTATATTCTCTAGCCAATCTTACTAAGCATCGCTGCGCAGAAAATAGAAATCAAAAATGATTGTTTATTGTAAAAGATGCTGACGCCATCTGATAGCAAATTCTTTTTTTAGCGCCAGCAATGACTCTTATATTTGTAGCACACTTGAATTAAACATCTAGCTTTCATTACTATACTTTTCAAATATCAACCTATACATATTTTTTTAACAGTCACCAATGCTAAGCCAAACTTAAAGTTACCACGGCCCTTTTCAAGTATGACTAATCAAGCTTTCTCACCCGAATACCGTTCTATAATTTGCTTTCCCAGCGCCATCTGGTGCACTTGATCCGGACCATCGGCCTGACGGCACCAACGAGCGTAGTTGTAGCCTTCCGCCATGCAATAGTCTTCGGTTAGGCCTCCTGCACCGTGCATCTGTATGGCGCGATCTATGACACTCTGCATTACCACTGGCACAGTTGTCTTGGTTGCTGCAATCATATCTACGGACGCTGAAACACCTCGTTCATCGATTTTATGACAAGTTTTTAAAACCAATAATCGGGCCATTTCTATTTCGGAAAACATACGAGAGATATCCTCTCGCACCGACTGATGCTTACTTAATGGACGACCAAAAGTAGTCCGTGATACTGATCGCTGACATGCTAATTCAAGAGATCGCTGTCCGGTGCCTATCAGGCGCATGCAGTGATGCATCCGACCAGGCCCTAATCGGCCTTGGGCTATCTCAAATCCGCGGCCTTCGCCAAGTAAAACATTATCTAATGGGACACGGCAGTTTTCAAATACCAGCTCGGCATGGCCAATAGGAGCATCATCGTATCCAAAAGTTGTCAGGGGTCGAACCAAGGTCAGTCCGGCTGTTTCCTTAGGAACCAATACCTGTGTTTGCTGCAAGTGCCGATTTGGGTTACTAGGATCTGACTTGCCCATAACGATAAGAATGCGGGTTCGCTCGTTCATCGCGCCGGTAATAAACCACTTACGACCATTAAGAACCCACTCATCACCATCTTTGACTATGCTCATTTCAACATTAGTGGCATCGCTAGAAGCCACCTGAGGTTCTGTCATGGCATAAGATGATCGAATTTCACCAGACAAAAGCGGCTTAAGCCACCTGTCCTGCTGCTGCTTAGTGGCGTAGTTCATGAAAACTTCCATATTGCCAGTATCAGGCGCATTACAGTTAAACACCTCTGGGGACCAAATAACCCGGCCCATTACTTCACATAAGGGAGCATACTCAGAAAAACTCAACCCACCATGCTCACAATATTCAGCATGAGACGGTGGCACAAAAAGATTCCAGAGACCCGCCGCCTTAGCCTTTAATTTTAGTTCATCCATCAAAGGGAGCGCCGCAAAACGGTTTTCTGCGGCATGCAACTGTTTGGCATACACCTCTTCATTTGGATAAATATTCTCATCAAAGAAGGTTTCCAGCCGATCCAGTAGACGCTGAGATTTTTCACTGTTTTGGTACATGTGGGCGCTCCGTTATAAGAATATTGTAAAAGTATTAAGTAATCGTCTATTAGTCTAATTCAATCCAAAATGATTAGGCTACTCTCCATTTAGACCAAGGAGGCAGGCATAGTTGTTACGCCCGATTAAGACTTGGAGTTCCTGACGTCCGCAATGTGGAGGTAACCAGAGAAAGTCTTATCGATGTAACCGGTATCCTCCGAACTTTTTTATCACTGCTTATTATTACTCCGGCCGCATATGAGGAAAGAGTAATACATCCCTTATCGAGGGTGAATCGGTCAAAAGCATCACGAGACGGTCAATGCCTATGCCCTCACCCGCCGTTGGAGGCATGCCGTACTCTAGGGCCCGTATATAGTCAGCATCAAAATGCATGGCCTCATCATCTCCTGCATCTTTCTCTGCTACTTGTTGCCTAAAGCGAGCTTCCTGATCTTCCGGGTCATTAAGCTCAGAGAAACCATTGGCTATTTCGCGACCGCCGACGAAAAATTCAAATCGATCAGTGACGAAAGGATCGTCATCATTGCGGCGCGCCAAAGGTGAAACCTCTGCCGGATACATGGTGATAAACGTCGGCTGCTCTAACAAATGCTCAACGGTTTTTTCAAATATTTCGATCTGTACCTTACCCAAACCCCAGATATCTTTGAGAGGAATATGTAAATCCGTGGCGATTTTGCGCGCACCAACCTCGTCGCTAAGCTGTTCCGCACTAATATCAGAGTTGTACTGCAAAATAGAATCAAACACCGACAAGCGGATAAAAGAATCTGCAAAGTCATAATGTGTTTCGCTTTGAATCTCTCCATCGGCATCTTTCACGGTGTTCACAATTTTCGTTGACCCCAGCACCTCGGTAGCCATTTTACGTAACATATCTTCTGTCAAATCCATCAGATCATTAAAATCAGCATAGGCTTGATAAAACTCGAGCATCGTGAACTCGGGGTTATGGCGTGTTGAAAGACCTTCGTTCCTAAAGTTGCGATTTATCTCATAGACTCGTTCAAAACCACCTACAACAAGACGCTTAAGGTAAAGCTCAGGCGCGATTCGCAGGTACATGTCGATATCCAGCGCATTGTGATGCGTAACAAAAGGTCTCGCCACTGCGCCACCCGGGATCACCTGCAACATGGGAGTTTCAACTTCTAGGTAGTCAGCATCGTTGAGATAACGACGGATAAAGTCTACTACCTTAGAGCGAATACGGAAGGTGTTGCGCACATCGGGGTTAACAATGAGATCAACATAACGCTGACGATAACGCATTTCTTGGTCGGCAAGACCATGGAACTTATCCGGTAGAGGACGCAGTGCTTTGGTGAGCAGAAGGTAGTCATCCATCTGCACATATAAATCGCCCTTACCTGACTTATGCAACACACCTGTAATACCGACAATATCGCCCAAGTCTAGAGACTTGGCGAACGGTCGTGCATCTTTGGTCACATACAGCTGAATTTGACCCGAGCTGTCTTGAACCACAATAAAGGCTCCACGATTGCGAATCACTCGCCCAGCAATACAGACTACCTTTCCCAAAGCCTCTAACTGCTCTTTGGATTGATCACCAAAGCCAGTTTGCAGTTCATTGGTGCTATGGACCGGCTGAAATTGATTAGGGAACGTTGGTCCCTCTTGAGTTCGCAGTTCATCTAGTTTTGCGCGGCGTTCAGCAATTAGTTTGTTTTCGTCGTGTTGATCAGTCATGTTTACCCTGTGTTTTGGTTGTGGGGTGTCTTAGTTACACTATTTAAAGGCCCGCTTTTAGCGATGCCACAATAAATTGATCTAGCTTTCCATCCAGCACCGCCTGAGTGTTGCGGGTTTCTATGTTTGTGCGCAGGTCTTTAATGCGCGCATCATCCAATACATAGGAGCGAATCTGGCTACCCCAACCAATATCAGATTTTGTATCCTCTGTGGCCTGAGCCGCCTCTTGGCGTTTACTAACCTCAAGTTCGTAAAGTCTAGCACGCAACATCTGCCAACATTTATCCCGATTTTGATGCTGCGAACGCTGACTCTGACTTTGCACCACCACACCACTGGGGGAATGAGTAAGCCGTACCGCAGAATCAGTTTTGTTAATGTGCTGGCCACCAGCCCCTGACGCGCGATAAGTGTCAGTACGCACATCGGATGGGTCAATAGCAATTTCAATGTTGTCATCAATTTCTGGTGATATAAACACTGCAGCAAAAGAAGTATGGCGACGATTCCCCGAGTCAAAGGGTGACTTGCGCACTAAACGATGGACACCAATTTCAGTGCGCAACCAGCCAAAGGCATATTCTCCCGTGACCTCAACAGTGGCGCTCTTAATGCCTGCTACATCACCGGCTGAACATTCCAATAGTTCAGTTTTAAAGCCTTTGTCATCAGCCCAACGAAGATACATACGCAATAACATTTCTGCCCAGTCTTGCGCCTCGGTGCCACCAGATCCAGACTGTATTTCCAAAAACGCGCTGTTTTGATCCATTGCGCCTGAAAACATACGTCGAAATTCTAGCTTGGCTAACTGGGCCTCAAGAGCGGCCATGTCTGTTTCAACTTCTGCAACCGTGTCTTCATCTTCCTCTTCCACCGCCATCGTCAATAATTCACGAGCGTCAGCCACCCCAGAATCCAGGTCTTCAATAGTTTTTACGACCAACTCTAAAGACGAGCGTTCACGGCCCAACTCTTGAGCCTGCTCAGGTTTATTCCAAACGTCCGGTTCACCAAGCTCTAGCTCTACCTCAGCGAGGCGTTCCTTGCGGTTTTCGTAGTCAAAGATACCCCCTCAGCACGTCGGTACGTGTTTGCAGATCATCTAAAGCGGTATAAAGGGGACTAACTTCCATGAGATTACTGACTACCTTATGATTATTATCTGAATAAAGTTAGCGCACATTTTACCTTACCCGTGACAGCACACCAAGCGAAACAGCAAAGGTTGATTAACCAGATCTAGTAGCGCACCATTGTCGCCCTATGGTTTCTGTAGAAGGGTCTCTAAAGATGTTAAAAAAAATACTAGTCGCTGTCGCTATTTTAGCGGTTTATTTACTACTGTGGCCCATCCCTATCGAGCCTGTGAGTTGGACCGCACCTTTGGACAAAGGCTTTACTGGAGACTTTGAGCAAAACAAAAAGCTGGCTGCCATTGAAATTATTACTTTGCCCGACACCCATGGTCCAGAGGGCTTGGCCCTGTTAGGTAACGAGGTCTACGCGGCAACTCGAGAGGGTTGGATTGTACGTTATAACCAGCAAACCGGTGAACAAATTAAATGGGTGAACACTCAGGGTAGCCCTCTAGGCTTGGTGTTTGATGCGGAGAATAACCTCCTAATAGCTGATGCATACAAAGGTCTGTTGCAAGTATCTCCTGCCGGTAAAATTTCGTTATTAACACGCACAGTTGATGGCACTGATATTGATTATGCTGATGATTTGGATGTGACTGCTGATGGCAAGATTTACTTTAGTGATGCATCAACTAAATTTGGCGCCCACATGGGTGGTACCTATGCGGCTAGCCTATTGGATACGATGGAACATGGCGGTCACGGTCGATTATTAGTCTACGACCCAGTAGATCAGTCGACAAAAATCCTCATGGAGGAGCTGAATTTTGCCAATGGCGTCGCAACCGATGCTGGCAGTCAGTTTATTCTGGTTAATGAAACTGGCTCATATCGTATTCACAAGTATTGGTTGCAGGGAGACAAAGCTGGCCAGTCAGAAGTATTAATCGATAACTTGCCCGGCTTCCCAGATAATATTGTACGGGGCCGAGATGGCCGTTTTTGGGTGGGATTGGTCTCGCCGCGCAATAAACTCCTCGATGATCTTTCTCGATCACCCTTCATAAGAAAGGTTTTTCAGCGCTTTCCCCCTTTTATGCGCCCCCAAGCCGTGCCTTATAGTCACGTTTTTGCTATGACTGGCGAGGGAGAAGTGCTGACTTCATTGCAAGACCCTAACGGTGAATATCACACTAACACGGGCGCTCTAGAAACCGATAAATGGCTTTATATCAGCAGTCTACATGCAGACAATCTGGCGAGAATTAGCTGGCAAGATGTCGGCCTTGAGGGCGTTGAATAAACTATGTCAGATGCCCACTCTCCTTTAGGTAAGGATTTACAAAATACCTTTTTTGACACTTTTAAAGATCAGAATGATTTACATTGCAGTGCGGTAGCGCCCAGCCCACTGAATAATCCCGTGCTGGTTAGCGGTAATGCCTTGCTGGCTGCTGAGTTGGGTTTAAATCCTGAGCATATGACTGACCCAGCAATGCTACGCTTAATGGCGGGAGATCTTACAGATACTGATTTACAACCCATAGCGCTGGTCTATTCGGGCCATCAGTTCGGTGTTTGGGCGGGTCAGTTAGGGGATGGTCGCGCCATGACCTTGGGAGAGCTGTCGGTTGTTGATATTAAAACGGGAAAACCTCAACTTTGGGATATCCAACTGAAAGGGGCTGGCGCCACGCCCTATTCTAGGTTCGCCGATGGGCGTGCCGTTTTGCGCTCGAGCATCCGTGAATATCTGTGTTCGGAAGCCATGCATAGCTTGGGGATAGCTACAACCAGAGCCTTGTGTTTGGTCAATAGTGACACCTCCGTTTATCGAGAAGACGTAGAGTCTGCCGCAACCGTATGCCGGGTTGCTCGTAGCCATATTCGTTTCGGCTCTTTTGAGCATTTTCATTATCGGAATCAGCCTGACTCTGTCAAAGCAATGGCTGACTATGTCATTGCCAGACATTTTCCTCAGTGGATTGAGGATGACCTGCGATATGCAAATCTAATCACCCGCACAGTAACCAAGACTGCCAAAATGATTGCCCAATGGCAGGCGGAGGGTTTTGCTCACGGGGTAATGAATACCGATAATATGTCGATATTGGGAGACACCATCGACTATGGCCCCTTTGGGTTTTTGGATGTCTACAATCCAGATTTTATTTGTAATCATTCTGACGCCAATGGCCGTTACTCCTTCAAAAATCAACCCTCTGTAGGTCTTTGGAATTTGAATGCGCTGGCCACCTCTTTTATGACCCTACTCCCGTCTGAAGCTCTAGTGACTGCGCTAAAAAATTATGAACCGACCTTTTTACAACATTATCGCCAGTTAATGGCGCGTAAGTTGGGATTGGAGGCGTATAGAGATGGTGATGAGAGTCTCATTAATCAACTATTAACACTGATGGAAGAAGATCAAGTCGATTACAGTTTGTTTTTTAGGCAACTCTGCTATTTCTCCAACAGTCACCGCAACGTGCGCGATATGTTTGTTGATCGCAGTGCATTTGACGATTGGGCGACACTGTATGTACAACGCTTGAGTCAGCAACAAAGCTCTGACCAAGATCGTTCAGCGACCATGCTAGAAACTAATCCAAAGTATATTCTGCGTAATTATATGGCCCAGGCAGCCATTGAAAAGGCCGAGCAAGGTGACTATTCAGAGGTTAATTTGTTGCTTGAAGTACTACAAAGTCCCTTTGCAGAACACCCGGAAGCCGAACACTACGCAGGTTTGCCGCCCGACTGGGCTGAAACTATTTCGGTTAGCTGTTCTTCATAATGCCCTAGTAGATTTACTCTTGCTGACCAAATGCAAATAAATTGCCGCAGAAATACCCGAAGCACCCGTAATCATACACATCACCACAATTTGATAACGAGCAGCAATCAGCGGCGACACACCCGACAATATTTGCCCAGTCATCATGCCAGGCAGGGAAACCAAGCCTACCGCGAGTAAACTATTAAAAATCGGGATTAACCCCGCTTTAAAGGCCTCATTACGAGCAACCATAGCTTTTGATCCATGCTTTATTTCCATCACAAACCGCTCAGCGGCAACACTGACCGCATTCATTGAGGCAGCAAAAATCATACCTGCTAAAGGGATAATAGTACTCGCTTGGTACCAGGGTCGTATGTCTAAGACCCCATAAACAACAAAGGTAAGGGTCGCACCCCCGCCGCACGATATAGCGCACAAGGCTTGACCATAATCGCGCCACCCTTTTTTTGTGGCCAGCGGCCTGAGGGCAATCGAGCTAGCGACAATTAGCATAAAACTGAGTAATCCTAGCACCAACAAAGAGGAATCAACCGCAAAAATCCAATTTAAGGCATAACCGATCAAAATCAGTTGTATCAGCATACGTGCTAGGGCAACTGCACTGTCAGAAACAGCCAGTGACCAGCGGAACATAATAATTAACACCACAATAACTGGCAGAAAGGCGAAAGCGACATTAATAAAAGGGATGGTTACCATAACAACTAAGTCTAATCTATGTATGACAACTGTGACCAGATTAAAGTATGGCCAAAAATCTTTATTAGTTTGAAATAGACTACTTAGCTTAATGTCGCAACACAGACTGACTAGTCATCGTTTCATTACTGCTACCTTTAATTACAAGAAATACAGGCATAAGAATTTAGATTTCATATCAATTATGTGGCATTCTATTGCACTGAAATACTGTTACAGCAATGGATTACATGAAAAAAATCATCGCACTTTCTTGTTTGTTTTTTACCCAGTTTGCCGTGGCTGATATATTTCGAGTTTTTAGAGAAACCGACGGGTCTACCAACTGGCAATATATCGCTAATTTTTCCAGTGGTATTTTTATTATTGCCCTGTCATTAACCATAGTAAGATTATTTTTTAGTCGCCGACAATCCCATCGCTATAATCGAGAGCTAGAAGAAATCAAAGCTCAATTAGAATTAAGAGTGCAAGAGCGAACAGCGACATTGCGCCGATCTGAGTCCTACATCACAGAAATTTTAAGTTCAATGCCACTCATGTTGATTGGCTTGAACAACAAAAACAAAATCACGCAGTGGAATCATCGTGCCGAGGACATTAGTGGCGTCGCATCAGCAGATGCCATTGGCAAAGATCTATGGAAGGCTTACCCTGACATTACCGTGACTGCTGGGCAAATTGCACAGGCCCTAGAACAAAAGTCTGCCGTGACCATAAAATACAGCCAACGAGGGCAATATCATTTCGATATTACCGTCTACCCTCTGACCGATCAGACTGATACTGGCGTTGTCATCCTGATCGACGATGTGACGCAAAAAGTCAAAAGCGAAACCATGCTTATCCAACGCGACAAAATGTCCTTAATGGGTGAAATGGCCTCAGATATGGCTCACGACATTAATCTACCACTGAGGGAGATGCTAAAGTCAGTTAGGACTGTTCGCCAAGGTCTCACCGATGCACCCTTTGATCCTGTCGCCCTGAAAGAGATCCTGGAAGACAGCGTAATTCGGGGTCAACAGGCTAGATCTGTCATTGAGAATCTGATGGAATTCTCCAGTGCTGGCGGTGACGCAAAGTCTCAAGAAAATATCGCAGAAATCATTGATCACAGTATTGAGCTAGCTGAAGATGTATTGTCGATCACCTCGGGTCTCAGATTTCAAGACATCGATGTTAATGTCGACTATGCGGAAAACCTGCCTGACTTTGCTTGCTATACCACTGAGCTACAACAGGTTTTTCTAAGCCTAATACGCCATGCTTGCAACTCGCTAGGTAGAATCGAAGACGATAACCACAAACCGGCTATTCGTATTGCGGTGACGCATCTTTATGACGATCTATGGATTCGCTTTCATCATAACGGGGTAATGATCAGTGCTGATGATCAGCAGTATTTGTTTGAGTCATTCGCGACAGCGGGGGAAACTAAGAATCAATACGAGACTGATCAGCGTTTATCGTTCACGCACTTCATTATCACTGAGCAACACCATGGTCAAATAGCTGTCATCTCAGATGAGGGCCAAGGAACCACCTTCAGCATACAGCTTCCCATTAAGTAATCAGCATTCAACTAAAGACTTCTCAAAACCTCAAGAGGCGGCTGAACGACCGCTTTTCGGCTGTATGCCACGCCTAAGCCCCCAACCAAAACACCACCTACACTTGGGCCGGTGTACCACAGCCACGAGTGAAGCGAGAATGGCAGGTCAAACATAAATCGTTGCAACATTGCGACAGAAAACTCAGCCCCAGCACTCGCCAGTAGCCCTGCCATTGCACCCAAGGCACTGAACTCAATGAGTTGAATTCCCAATATCAACCGCCGAGAACTCCCTAAGGTACGCAATATGGCACTTTCTTGAAGACGCTCCGTCATCGACAAACTCACAGCAGCAAACATTACCAACACGCCACAGCCCAAAATAAGTAAGGTCATCACCTCAAGTCCACGAGTGATTTGAGAAACAATGGTGCGAATTCGCTCAATGATCTTATCTAACTCTATGACCTGAACCGTGGGGTAATTGCGCAACAGATCATTCACTAGTAACTTCTTTTGCGGTGGGATATACACACTAGTCATGCTGGTTCGCGGATAATCTTCTAACAACCCTTCAGGAAACAAAAAATAGAAATTGGGTGTCATATTGTCCCAATTAAGGCTGCGCGCACTAGTTACCTGTGCTTCAAACGACAACCCACCAAGACTAAAGGTCACTCGATCCCCTAGAGTCAACCCCAGCTCACCGGCCAACTCGTCCTCAATAGATAAAGGTGCAATTATCTGCCCCTCAGGATCGTCTGCCGTCGCAAGGTTAGTCACTGCGGACGAGTCCCACCATTCTCCTTGCGTAACTTTGTTTCCCTCAGGGAGTTCCGAAGTCCAGCTAAGGTTAAGCTCACGTCGAAAAGACTCATGACTGTCTTTTTGCGACTCGGTAATCAACTTTCCATTAATGGCGGTCATTCTGCCACGTACCATCGCGTACCAGCCGGCGGTGTCCAGCTCTTGATCATTAACTAACTGTTTAACACCGTCTAATTCATAGGAGGCCACATTAACCAAAAAATGGTTAGGGGCATCTTCTGCTAACTGGAATCGCCACTCATCTATTAGAGAAGTACGCACCACTACCATGATCATCAGTAACGCAATTGCACCGGAAAAACCGACCATTTGTATTAAACTTTGCGCCTTACGGCGCCAGAGATTGGCTAAGGCTAAGCGCCAAATACTACCTAAACGCTGGCCGTATTGCTTGCCCAGACGCAGCAAAAACAACCCAGCTAGAATTGAAGCCAAGGCTGTGACGCCAAATCCGGCCAAGATAGCTAGTGAAAGATAAAGATTATTACTATACCAAAGCAATAATCCAGCAATCGCACCAACACCAAGGACGACTCGCACAGCCGAACTGAGCGGCTTAAGTACTGCATCTTGCCGCAGCACGACAAGGGGCGATTGGGCAGGCAAGTGCCATAGGGCGGGCAAGGTGAATCCAGCCAGACAAATTAAACCTGTCGCTAAACCAGTTATCCAAGGTCTTGGCCCCGCCGCTGGCAGTGCAATCGGTAACCAATCACTGACGATAAATAGCAGTAATAGATGAAACAAAAACCCTATCACCAGTCCGGCAAGCGATCCGCCAAGGCCCATCCATAGGCTTTGCTGAAAATACATGTTTCGCACTCGATGGGCTGAAATTCCCCAGCTTTTGAACAAGGCCACCTGCTTGGTTTGTCCGCTAGCAAAGTGGTGACTAGCAAGCGCCAGAGCAATGCCCGCTAAAACAACACCAATACTGCCGGCGAGGAGAAGAAAACGTCTACCTTTGTCCATTGTGTCAGCAATACTGGCTTGGGCCTGATCTGGCGTGATCAATCGATCATGGATATCCAGTTGGGGCTTTAGCCAAACAATATATTCGGAAAACTCCTTCTGTGCGTCTACCCCCGCAGCCATGAGGTAACGATAGGTAACGCGACTACCAGGCTGAATAATCCCAGCGCTAGGAATGTCGGCATAGTTCATCAACACACGAGCACCAAAAAAAGAGTAAGAACCACCGCTGTCTGGTTCTTCGACCAAAATTTGACTAACCTTGAGCGATATATCACCTAATTCAATCTGATCACCCAGTTCGATGTTAAGCAGTGGGAGTAATCTTGCATCGACCCAAACTTCGCCCTTAGGTGGACCATAATCGACCTCTTCAATCAGGCTCTCATCATTAGTAAAAGGCGTTGTAGACAGTTTGACAAAACCACGTAATGGATAACTGGGCTCAACAGCTTTTATTGAAGCCAGATGCATATCATCGCCGTTAAACACCATTGATGAAAAACTCAGCATTTGAGCCGTAGAAACCTTTTTGCTTTGAGCTTCTAAAAGCCAGTCTGCATTAGTAATTTTGCTACTTTGCACGACCAGATCTGATGCTAGAAAACTACTAGACTCATTGGTCAGTGCTCGCTCTATGCGCTCTGCTAACAGAGACACTGACGTCACCACAGCCACTGCAAGGACAAGAGCCCAGAGAATCAAACCTAATTCTCCACCACGCCAGTTGCGCAGCAGCATCTTTAGAGACAGCATTAACGCACCATCTCAATGGCATTTTCAGCGGACGCTTCACGCCCCGCATGTAATTGCAGTGTGCGGTTGCATCGTGCCGCTAAATTCATTTCGTGGGTCACAAGTACCAACGTAGTGCCCTCTTCCCGGTTAAGATCAAATAACAAATCATTGATAATCTGGCCAGTTCCAGTATCAAGATTGCCGGTCGGTTCATCGGCAAATAAGATAGTGGGTCGACAGGCAAAGGCTCGCGCTACGGCCACGCGCTGTTGTTCACCCCCAGAAAGCTGTCGTGGATAATGGGTTGTTCGATGATCTAAGCCTACCCTCTCCAAATAATAACGGGCCGTTTCCAGTGCCTTTACATCACCGTTGAGCTCAAGTGGTAATGCCACGTTTTCCAATGCGGTTAATCCCGGCAAAAGATGAAAAGACTGGAATACAAAGCCAACGTCCTTAGCTCGCACAGCCGCGCGTCCTTCTTCATCCATCTCCGTGATATTTTTACCATTAAGGGACACTGTGCCCTCACTGGGAAGATCTAACCCCGCCAATATACCCAACAATGTCGACTTGCCTGAACCCGATGGCCCAACAATGGCTATGGTTTCCCCATCAGCAACTGACAGATTAATCTGATCAAGAATACGTAACGTACCCTCCGTCGTGACCACTTGTTTACTTACATTACGAACTTCAATCATCGTTTTGTTCCATTATTACCGTAATCCCTTACACTGCTAGGGCCAAATATAAATAATCAGACTCGAGAATAATTTATGCGACTTTTTTTCCAGCGCCTATGTTGCCTGTTTCTTTTACTCGGCGCCAACACTTATGGATCAACCATACTAGTGCTAGGCGATAGCTTGAGCGCGGGGTACGGTATAAACCCTGCAAAGGGCTGGGTAAATTTACTGCAAAAAGATTTGCATCCCAAGCATAAAATAGTCAATGGAAGCATCAGCGGTGACACAACTGGCGGAGGTCTCGACCGGTTACCATTACTTTTAGAGAAATTTCAGCCTGACTTCGTCGTGCTCGAACTCGGCGGTAATGATGGTCTACGGGGTCACCCTTTAAGTTTAATGAAAAGTAACTTAACCGCGATGATCACGCTATGTCGTGAGCGAAATGCGTTGCCGATATTATTTGGTATGCGTATCCCACCCAACTATGGCCGCCGGTACACCCAGGCTTTTTCTGCAGTCTATTCCGCAATCGCCAAAGAACAGAACGTTTTACTCATTCCTTTTCAGCTTGAAGAACTAGTCGTTACCGAAGGCATGATTCAGGAAGATGGACTGCATCCCACCGAACTCGCGCAGCCCATAATAAAGGCTGTCGTCCTAAAAGCACTTAACTCGTCGCTCGAGAATGTCTAGAGATGTCCGCTAATTAACACCACGAGGATGCTTGATAGCGTCACCTGAAACCTTAAGGAGTACCTTTAACTGAGAGATTAGCCCTCCACTCAAGATCAAGGCGCAACCAACCAGCTAAGCATTGCCGCGACGGCGAATTGCAGGATTGCTCTTGTAATTACTATTAAATGGGTTCCATGTATTGGATCAGAAATTGTAACTTTTCTTGACCCCGATACTCATTAATGTCCAAACGATAGACGCATCTTACTCGCTGAGCTTGATTGTTCGGCCATAAACTAGCATCTATATTGAAGTAAATTGCATCAATATTAATCTCAGGTGTCGCTTCATCTGCCAAAACCAACTTGAGATGATTCTCACCGACGATACGCTGCTGCTTTAGCTTAAAACAGCCTTCAAAACATGGCTCTGAAAATTGCTGCCCCCAGGGACCGGCCTCACGTAAAACCTCGGCAGTGTGCATCGTTAATTGCTTAGGTTCAAGACTGCCATCGGTGATGACTTTAGCGGCTAAATCATCCTCATTAAGTGCTTTTGCAACATGCTTTTGCAGAGCCTCAGTGAACTGCTCAAGATTTTTTTCTAATAAACTCAATCCCGCTGCCATGGCATGACCGCCGAACTTATCGATAAGACCAGGATTTTGGGTCGCCACTGCGTCTAAGGCATCGCGGATATGTAATCCTGGAATCGATCTAGACGAACCCTTTAATGTACCCTCATCGCCTCGCGCAAAAGCAACAACTGGACGATGGTATTTTTCCTTAAGTCTACTGGCTAATAACCCAACCACTCCTTGATGCCAGTCCGGATGAAAAAGGCACAAAACGGCAGGGAGAACTTCGTCAGAGTCAAATGAGAGTTTATCCATCTCAACCATGGCTTCTCGCTGCATACTTTGCTCAATAGATCTACGATCTTTATTAAGTTGATCTAACTCTTGAGCGGTTTGCATAGCCAATTGAGGATCATCGGTTAGCAAGCATTGAATACCCAGCGATATATCATCTAGTCGCCCAGCGGCATTTAGCCTTGGACCAATAGCAAAACCCAGATCTGCAGAGGTTAAACGATGAGGGTTCTTGCCAGCAATCCGCAGTAAAGCCTGAATGCCCGGACGGCATTGGCCTGCACGAATACGCAACAAGCCTTGCTGGACTAAGACTCTATTGACCTGATCTAAGGGAACGACATCAGCTACGGTTCCCAGCGCCACTAAATCAAGCCAGGTGGCCATACTGGGCTCGGTGAGACTGCGCTCCGCAAACCAACCTTGATTTCGAAGTTCTGCACGCAACGCACTTAGCAGATAAAAAGCTACACCAACACCCGCAAGATTTTTCGTTGGAAATTCACATTCAGGTTGATTCGGATTAACGATAGCGACCGCATTGGGTAGCACTCGGCCGGGCAGATGATGGTCTGTAATAATGACTTCAATACCCAGGGTCAGCGCATGCGTCACCCCCTCAACACTGGATATACCGTTGTCGACAGTAATGATTAAGTGAGGCTTATTCTCCGCGGCTAGATCAACGATTTCAGGGGTTAACCCATAACCATAATCAAACCTATTAGGGACTAGAAATGTCACATTTTTAAAGCCCATAGCAGTTAAGGCGAGAACCATTAAAGCTGAACTCGTGGCCCCATCGGCATCAAAATCACCCAAAATCACTATCTTTTGATTGTCATGCAGAGCAACGATAAGACGGGATACCGCTGCAGGCATACCAAGCATCAACTGAGGTGAAGGAAGGCTAGAGAGGTGTCGATCCAAACTTAGTTGGCTTTTCGCTCCTCTGGCAGCATAAACTCGCTGTAAAAGTGGGTCTACCTGATCGGGGAAGTCACAACTCTTTAAATCATAGGTTCTGCTTTGAATTTGCATTTTACAAACCCAAAAGCGGTTGTATTTTCCGCTGTAGCCAGTCCAGTAAAATTTGATTGGTTTGCTCTGGCTCCTCTTGCTGAATCCAATGGCCACAAGCCAAATTATTAATCTCTAGATCTAGTACGGTATGAGTCATATCAACTTTTGGCACCATGTCATAGTCGCCATAGAGCATGAGACATGGTAGCTCTATAATTTGCTTAATATGGCCCATAGTTTCCCAGTTGCGAGTGAAATTTCGATACCAATTACAAGGAGCAACAAATCCCCCCTGCTCAAAAGCGTCCACGAAGACCATTAAATCTTTTTCACTCAGCATTAATTCACCGCGTTGATTATCCGTTTCAGCAGACCGCACAATCGAATATCCATCCGGTTGAAGTGATTTATCATCTAACCAATGCTTAGTCCGGTAGAGGTTGGTTAAAACCCTTTTAGTATCAGTTTCAAATGAACGTGCCGCGACCCCAGGATAACGATTGAAATGGACCAAATAGAAATCTTCACCTAGCGCCTTCTCCCAAAAAGCTACAGGCTCTGAAGGCTCTCTCGCTTTAAAAGGGACTGACATATTTGCCAAACCAATGACACGATCTGGATTTAGTAGCGCATGCTGCCACAACATAATGGCGCCCCAGTCGTGCCCCACATAAATAGCTCTATCGATACCCAAGGCATCAAGCAATCCATTTTGGTCGTCGGTTAGATTATGAATATCATAGGCATTTACATCAGAGGGTTTACTAGAACCGCCATAACCTCTCTGATTAGGCACAATGCAGTGATAACCAGCATTGACTAAAGCTGGAATTTGATACCGCCAACTGTATGCCAGCTCAGGCCAACCATGGCACAAAACAATTGGAACACCGCCATGACCAGCTTGAAAAACCTCTAATTCAATACCATTTGCGTGGATCATAGTCGCTGCCGGCATAGGCTCGGAATACATTAACTATCTCCCAAAAAGTGAACTTAAAGTATCAAAACCTAAAGGTATCCAGCCTGTTTACCAATATACCAACTGACCCAACCCAAAGCCGCCACCACAATCCAAATCCCACCGAGTAATCGTAGGCCATAAAAGGGCTTTCGTTCAGTAGTGTTGAATCCGCTATTTAAGTATTTATCAACTCGGTCTTGATCTTCTTTACTTAATTTATTTACTTCACTCATAAATTCGTCTCGATAATTTTGGCTGGTCAGCTTGTTTTACGTATTCTCCACCCTTACGGTTTCTACACGGTAATGTTATCGGATATAAAACTCTGCACCGCCAATAAATCGTTGTCTAGCACAGTAAACTTCTCTTCTCGCTCAAATAGATCGGCCATATGCGAGGGCAATACGGGGTCACTCGGGTAACCAGCCTGTTTAGCAGCATCAGGAAACTTAGCTGGGTGCGCGGTGGCCAGGGTCACCATGGGGGTTTCAAGATCAGCACGGCAGGCTCTCGCAGCGGCCAAACCTATAGCAGTATGTGGGTCAAGAAGATAATCGTGATCGTGATAAGTATCGCGAATCAACTCTACCATCCCTTTATCATCGCAGCGATAACTGGAAAATAGTTGTCGCGCCGTAGCAAGAATACTTTCGCTGAGCCGCATATCACCCGACTTGGCATCTGCCATCAAATCGGCTATGGCTTTACCGTCATGATCGTAGAGATCAAACAACAATCGCTCGAAGTTACTTGAAATCATAATATCCATACTTGGGGCTAAACTTTGCTCCAAGGCTCTAGTGGTGTGATCATTTGCGCTAATACAGCGATGTAAAATATCGTTTTGATTAGTAGCGATAACCAACTGCTTGATGGGCAAGCCCATCTTGGAGGCAAGATAACCCGCAAAAATATCACCAAAATTACCCGTTGGCACCGAAAACGAGACCTCTTGGTCTGGGCCTCCTAGTCGCAGCGACGCCCAAAAATAATAGACAATTTGCGCCATAATTCGCGCCCAGTTGATCGAATTAACTGCCACCAGCTGTCGCCCATCAGGTAAAAATGATTGATCAGAAAAACTTGCTTTAACCATATTTTGACAATCATCAAAACTGCCATGCATAGCGATATTATGAATGTTATCAGCCTGGACCGTGGTCATTTGGCGGCGCTGGACCTCTGAAACTCGCTGGTGAGGGTGGAGAATAAAAATATCAATGTTGCCACAGCGACGGCAACCCTCTATCGCCGCTGAACCGGTATCCCCAGACGTGGCGCCCATAATGACCACTTTTTCTTGACGCTTTTCTAACGTGTAGTCGAGGAGGTTACCTAAAAACTGTAGTGCAAAATCTTTAAAAGCCAGCGTTGGCCCATGAAATAATTCAAGAATCCATTCATTTTTGCCCGTCTTCACCAAGGGAGCTATTTCGGAGTGCCTAAAGGTGTCATAGGATTTATCAATAAGGCGCTTTAAATCAGTTTGAGGAATCGCGCCATCAACAAAAGGGCTCATGATATTTAAAGCCAATTCCTGATAACTAAGATCAGCCCACGAACTGATTTCACTATGACTAAATTGCGGCAGTTGGTCAGGCACAAATAGTCCACCGTCAGGCGCTAGGCCCGTTAAGATGACGTCTTCAAAACTTTTTGGTGCTACACCACCGCGGGTACTAATGTATTTCATTAAACTGTGGCCCTAGACAAGATTGACGATAATTTATCTTACTTTTAAATGTCGTTTTAGTGTTGATCCAAATATTCAACACGGATGAAATTGACCTGCCCTCGAACCGTTTCCAGTTGCTCGATATACGCAACGGCCTCGTCTAAGCATTTCTCCTTGGTCACATTGGTGAGGATTATCACATTGACGTAACGCTCTCCTGCAGGTTGCTCACGCTGAATAATCGCCTCAATACTAATTCCAGCATCTCCCATTATTTTGGTGATATTGGATAGCACGCCTGGCTGGTCTAACGCCGAGAACCGTATATAAAAACCCGTTTCGACGTCTTGAATATCTAATATTTTTTGTGCTTTAAGTTGCTCACAACTTCGCCCAAGAGGTGCTACGCGCGAGTCAGAATCGGAATCCATTAGTCGCGCCACGTCAACAACATCTGCTATCACAGAGGATGCTGTCGGCTCTGCACCGGCCCCTGGTCCATAAAACAATGTTGTCCCTACCGCATCAGCATTCACCATTACTGCATTTGATACACCGTTCACACCAGCAATCAATGATCTCTCAGGAACGAGTGTGGGATGCACGCGCAGCTCTACGCCGGCCTCTGTTTGACGAGCCATGCCTAGATGTTTAATCGAGTAACCTAACTCTCTCGCATAGGCGACATCTTGAGGCTCTACTTGGGTAATACCATCAGTAAAAATACCATCCAAAGACAATGGAATACCAAAGGCAATCGACGCTAAAATTACTAACTTGTGGGCAGCATCAATACCCTCTACATCAAAGGTTGGATCAGCCTCGGCATAGCCTTTTTCCTGAGCTTCAGATAACACATCAGAGAATTCTCTTCCCTTACTATCCATTTCGGAAAGAATGAAGTTAGTAGTTCCATTAATGATCCCAGCCAGCCAGTTAATGCGATTCGCAGACAGACCTTCACGCAAAGCCTTTACAATGGGAATACCGCCAGCCACAGCAGCTTCATAGGAGACGATTAGGCCACGAGACTCCGCTTCAGAAAAAATAGCTCCACCATGCTCGGCTATTAGCGCCTTGTTAGCGGTGATAATGTGTTTGTCATTCTTCAGCGCAGTCATAACGAGATCAAAAGCGACGGTAGTGCCTCCAATCAGCTCGACCACGACATCAACATCTGGATTGTTAGCGACATCAAATATATTTCGTGTGACGTTCACTGCCGTCACGTCACAATTGGGATTATCGCGACGACATCCGACTTGAGCCACCTTAATCTGACAGTTTGAACGTGCATTAATATCACTCAAATTTCGAGCAAGCACATTAAATACGCCGGATCCAACGGTGCCTAAACCACACAAACCTATATTGACCACTCTCACCTTAATGCCTCAGACTATTGACTAAATCCACCACGCAAAAAAACCACCCTTTCACGGATGGTAATTTTATACTATTTGCAGAATTATTCAGTGTTATTTAAAGGGTTTTGCCTAACTACCCTGAGTCTGAGAATTAAGACCCAGCAGTCTGGCAAAGTCAGCCGCTGTCCGATAACCAGGGAGCATACTGCCATCCATTAAGACTATTGCTGGTGTGCCAGTGACACCCAGTTTCCCACCCAGTGTGAAGTGCTCGGCTACCGGATTATTTTTACAGACTGCAATGGCATCATCATTGCCATTTTTTGAGCGCGTAAGACTGCCCTGTCTATCGTCTGAACACCAAACTGTGGCTATCTTGTCATAAGAAGCGGAAGGAATACCGCTACGTGGATAAGCAAGATATCTTACTTCGACACCCATGGCATTGAGTTGGGGAACCTCTTTATGCAACTTTCGACAATAGCCGCAATCAACATCTGTAAACACATTAATAATAGCTTTAGGCTTCCCCTTTGACTCGAAGATAATCATGCTGTCGGTCGACATCGTTGCAAACGTTTGTCGACGAGCCACATCCATTCGTAAATTACGAACATCAGCAAACTGTCCTTTCTCCACTTGGTATAGGTTTCCATCAAAGAAGAAATTACCATCCGCTGAGACGTAGAGGATAGGACCGCCTGTCACTTGCACCTCATAAAACCCTTCTATGGGCGCCTTGCCAACGACGTTATATTCTAAATCAGAGCGTGCTGAATTGAGCTTATCGATAATCGTTGTAACGATCGGGTTGTCAACCACGCTAATATCGTCCCAGCGCAATGGTGACAGCTCTAACGTCTCACTTTTGTCGCCCTCGGTACCATATGTACTCGCCGTCACAACCAATGATAACAGTACAACTAATAGCCTCGACATTGATGCAACCTTCAATTTTTTACTCTGCACTATAGGACCTACAAAAACATTAAAGGAAAAACCTAGATTGCTTCAACACCAGTTTCACCGGTGCGAATGCGAACAACTTCATCCAACGAGGAAATAAATATTTTTCCATCGCCAATTTTACCTGTTGCCGCTGATTTAGTGATAGCCTCGACGACGCTATCAACCATCTCGCTTGAAATCGCAATTTCTAATTTAATCTTTGGCAGGAAGTCCACAACATACTCAGCACCTCTATAAAGTTCAGTATGCCCCTTTTGGCGGCCAAAGCCTTTCACTTCAGTCACAGTAATTCCTTGCACGCCAATATCAGCAAGCGCCTCGCGAACATCGTCAAGTTTAAACGGTTTAATCACTGCAGTAATTAGTTTCATAATCTCTCATTTCCATACAGGTAGTTATCAAGGGCAAAGATACCTGTTTCTGACTAAAATTGCATCCCTGCATGCTGTTAAAGCCGAGTATTTGTAAGTTTTTATTTTATATATAGATAGGAAAACCGAGGCTAATAGCCCCGGTTTCCTGTCTGGCTATTGTTAACCTTTTAGCTAACAAACTCAGGATAAGCTTCCATACCACACTCGGCAATATCGACACCGGTAAACTCTTCTTCTTCTGAGACACGTATACCCATGGTCGCCTTGAGAATATACCAAACCACGGTACTGGCACCAAACACCCAAACAAAGATAGTCGCAGCACCAATTAACTGACCAGTGAAGCTAGAGGCATCATTAGTAATTGGGACCAATATAAGGCCTAACAAACCAACAACACCGTGCACAGAGATAGCACCAACGGGATCGTCAATTTTGAACTTATCAAGAGCAACAATACTAAATACCACTAATACTCCACCGATTGCTCCAAACAATGTTGCTTGTAAGGCCGTTGGTGTGGAAGGCTCCGCTGTAATCGCCACCAATCCAGCTAAGGCACCATTAAGAGCCATCGTTAAATCAGCCTTCTTGAACAGTAGTCTTGCCAAAATCATGGCCGCAATTAAACCACCGCAGGCGGCCGCATTAGTATTCATAAACACAACTGCAACAGCGTTTGCGCTTTTTACTGATGCCGTCGCAAGGACAGATCCGCCATTAAAGCCAAACCAACCTAACCAAAGAATAAATGTACCTAGTGTAGCCATCGGTAAATTAGCACCTGGAATAGCGTTAATGACTCCATTAGAGCCATATTTACCCTTACGAGCACCCAGCAATAAAACGCCTGCTAGAGCCGCTGACGCGCCTGCCATATGAACAATGCCTGACCCGGCAAAATCAGAGAAGCCAAGGTCACCTAAGGTATACAATCCAAATACTGCATTACCACCCCATGTCCAGGAACCTTCTACTGGATAGATAACGCCGGTCATAACAACCGCAAATGCTAAAAATGCCCAAAGCTTCATTCGCTCAGCCACCGCACCTGATACTATAGACATCGCAGTAGCGACGAATACCACCTGAAAGTAAAAATCAGCTGAGGGTGCGTAGGTAGCTGCTTCTTCAGCACCGGTAACACCATCACCAGTAATTCCACTTAAGAAAAAAGCGCCCAAATCAGCGTACATAATATGGTATCCACAAACCATATACATCGTGCAAGCAACAGCAAACAGCGCTATATTTTTGGTTAATATTTCGGTGGTGTTCTTAGATCTCACTAAACCTGCTTCGAGCATGGCAAAACCCGCTGCCATCCACATGACCAAGGCACCACACATCAAGAAATAGAAGGTGTCTAAGGCGTACTGTAATTCAAATATCTCGTTCATCATTTACTCCTTGGATTAAATAGCTTCAGAACCTGTCTCACCGGTCCGAATGCGAATTGCGTCATCAAGAGGGCTGATAAAAATTTTGCCATCACCAATTTTCCCAGTTGCCGCAGATTTGGTAATAGCCTCCACCGCGCTTTCGACCATTTCATCGGTAAGCGCCACTTCGACTTTAACTTTTGGCAGAAAATCAACCACATATTCAGCGCCACGGTATAACTCGGTATGACCCTTTTGACGGCCAAATCCTTTAACCTCGGTCACAGTCACACCTGAAACCCCGAGTTCTCCTAAGGCCTCACGAACCTCGTCCAGCTTGAACGGTTTAACAATTGCGGTTATCAGTTTCATTTTTTCCTCCGAATGGGTGGCTAGGAGCCACCCATAATGATTAACAGGTTAATATTCTCTAGAATTTACAGTGCCTTCGAAACAGTCAGAACAAATTCGTTATCAGCATAATAATCTTCGCTTGACTCAGAAGTGGAGATCCAGCTCAGGTCAAAACCAAGACCAATGGCCTCTGTGCTAAGGGACAGCGAGTAGTCTTCATAATCACCCGCATCTGCACGAGTTGCTCCATAGTGCACGCCCAAACTAAATGTTTCGTTTAGCGCCATTCCATAGTCAGCATAAAAATAGTCATAGTTACCTGAGCTTCCATACCAATCGCTAGACGTAGCAAAGCCAATAGTCACATCAGAAAAAGAAACGCTGCCGTAAACTTCTTCAAAGTCCCACTGAGTATCATTTGGGTAGCCATACATCATGTAACCAAGGTCGTAGCTAACGCTTTCAGAGATAGAACCATCATATCCTGCATAATAATCAAGCTCTAAACCGCCAGTAGACGTAAAATCATCAACTGAAGAACCCCAAGTGCCGACGTAGAATCCATTCTCAAAGGCAACATCAAATCCGCCAGAAAGAGTCTCACCGAGTGATTGATCAAATCCGCGGAAAAAATAGTCTGATGCAATAGCGACGTTTCCAGATACTTCCGCAGTCATTCCAGTAACAGCCGTCATCATTGTTGCAGCGCATATTGCCGTTTTTATTACTTTCATTTGTTTATCTCCCAAGATATTTATGTCATTAAAAAAATAAAGCATTTAGCGTTAATATTCCCATAGCTATTTTTGATTCTGCACATTGCGTGCCAACTATTAAAACTATAAATACAAAGCAATTTGACATGGCCAAGCTGGCTTATCGCGTCATTTTGGTGCATAAATTCATGGGTGGGTGATTCACTGCGCACCAGAATGGCCAAAATATTGGATGCAAACACCCACTATCTTTGGTGAGAAATAAGCTGACATAAACATTTAAACACTGAATAATGGGTCTCAAAGCGGAGCAATCAAATGAACGCAGAAGATCTATACAATCAATTTCAAAAAAATGTGACTGCTACCCTGTCTGGCGCGCAATCAATTAGCGGGGAATTGCAACAGTTACTCCGCGCCGCAATGACGAAGACTATCGCCGGGCTAGATATCGTATCCCGCGATGAATTTGATGCACAACAAGCAGTTCTACTGCGCTCCAGAGAGAAAATTGATGCCCTTGAACAACAACTCACTGAACTAGAAGCGCTACTAATCATTAAAGAAAAATAGATCAATGTGATTACAAGGGAATACAAGCTACATACAAGGACGTACGTTAAATATCACTGGCTGTCATCAAAAGTCGAGTTAAAAGTTGCAAGAAGTTTGGCAGACCTTGAGAAAGCTAGCTGTCCAGAATTATCTCATTATCAAGAAGCATTGAGCTATCGCCCCACAATGGATAGACGCACTGGCGATTAATTTTCGACAAACCTGTCAGGTAAGGTGACGCCACACTGATGACAGTAGTCAGCGTCGGGATGATGACCGCTGCGATCGCAAACATTACACTGCCGATGGCTACTCTCAGTATGCATTTCGCGAGCGATTTCGGCCGTAAAAATACCCGTGGGAATGGCGATAATGCTATAGCCCGTCAGCATTATCATGGTCGACAAAATCTGTCCTACTGGCGTCTGCGGTGTAATATCGCCATAGCCAACCGTGGTGATAGTCACAATTGTCCAGTAGATACTGCGCGGAATACTGGTAAAACCATTACCAGGGCCTTCCACCAAAAACATTAAACTACCAAAAATCACACTAAGTACCAAAACTACCATAAAGAAAACCAGTACTTTGCGTCTGGCCGCATACATTGAACGCAGTAATATATTGGCATCCGACAGATAACGAACTAGTTTTAGCACTCTAAATATTCGAAGCACTCGTAATAGGCGTATCACTAACCAATAGCTTGCACCAGGCACAATCAGCGCCAAGTATGTCGGCACAATAGACAGCAAATCCACCAGCCCATAAAAACTAAACATGTAATGTAGTGGTTTTGGTGATGAATAAATACGTACTAAATACTCGGCAGAGAATAGCAGAGTGAAAAACCATTCAAACCCAAACAACCATAGACCATACTGACTATTAACGGACTCGATCGAATCAAGGATAATGGCTAGCACACTAAGCAGAATGACATAGATCAAGGCTATGTCGAATTTCTGGCCCGCGGGCGTATCTGTGCCAAAGATGACCCGATAAGTTCTCTCTCTAAAGGATGCTTCAACCATAATGATTGCCTAGGTACGAATAAATACACACATTGTAGGCAGTAATCTCCAATTAAACTAATTCCTTATCGCCACCTCACTCAATTGCAACAACGATTAGGTGCTTATATTAGTGATCGTTTAGCCTACTGGGGAATGTTAGTATTGCATCTACGTCTTAATATCCATTAAAACCAACTACTAATGATTTTGGAAACTCCACAATGATAAACCAGAGAATGTCTCCCAAAGACTGGTTAATGTTACTGCTATTATCCTTTCTATGGGGAGGCTCATTCTTTTTTATCGCTGTGGCTGTATCTGAACTACCGCCATTAACTATTGTTACAATGAGAGTTGGTATTGCGTCCATTACACTGTGGGCCATTCTAATTATCGCTGGGTATGAGATCCCTAGATCTCTTACATTATGGCGATCATTTTTTGTTTTGGGGTTGCTCAATAACGCCATCCCCTTCTCCCTTATCGTTTGGGGGCAGACCCATATCACATCTGGCTTAGCCTCAATAATTAATGCAACGACACCTTTATTTACCGTGCTAATCGCAGGTGTCTTATTAACTGATGAGCACATGACACCGGCAAAAATTGCTGGTGTCGTGATTGGATTATTAGGTGTGATAGTGCTAATCGGTCCATCATCACTGACAGATATCGAGCCTAATACGACCGCTCAATTAGCCGTCATTGCAGCCGCGGCATCATATGGCTTTGGCACCGTCTATGGCAGACGTTTCAAAGCCATGGGCATTAGTCCGTTTATCACTGTTATTGGGCAGGTAACTTGCGCAACCATTATTTTATTGCCGCTGGCGTTATTGATCGAACGACCTGATCAACTGGCAAATCCAAGCTTAAAGGTTTGGCTTGCAGTTTTATCACTGGCTGTTTTTTCAACAGCCTTAGCCTATATTTTATTTTTCCGGATATTAGCCTCTTCAGGCGCTACCAATGTAGTCTTAGTTACATTTCTGGTTCCCATCACCGCCAGTCTACTTGGCTGGCTCGTGCTAAATGAAACACTGCACGCTGAATATTTTATTGGCATGGTGTTCATTGGCCTAGGACTCTCGGCAATTGATGGCCGATCATGGGATAAAGCTAAAAAAATGACCGCAGGCCATTAAAATATAATGGTTTGTTTGATCCATTGAGAAGTAACGCCATATACGGCTAAACTCTCACTTTACCGTTAAGAGGTTATTGATGAGCCTACCCATCACCCAAATCAGTATTGAAATAACGCAACCGGGCGGTCCAAATGTTTTACAGCCGACATCGCGTCCATTGCCCTCGCATAATGGCAATCAAGTGGTGATAAAAGTCGTGGCGGCAGGTGTTAACCGACCCGACGTATTTCAACGCCTAGGATTTTATCCTGCGCCCGCTGGTGCATCAGATATCCCTGGCCTTGAAGTGTCTGGCACAGTAGTGGCTGCCGGCAATGAAGTCACCCGTTGGAAAATAGGGGACCAAGTATGCGCTTTGCTAGCCGGCGGCGGTTATGCTGAGTACACCGTGGCAGAGGCTTCTCTGTGCCTTCCAATCCCTAAAGGTCTAGATCTTGAAGATGCCGCGGCACTGCCAGAAACCTGTTTTACCGTTTGGCATAATCTTTTTGAACGAGCAGAATTAAAACCCAATGAATGGCTTTTAGTTCACGGTGGATCCAGTGGGATTGGCACCACAGCTATTCAAATGGCCAGCGCAATGGGCATTAAGGTTATTGCTACTGCCGGGTCTGATGAAAAATGCAGAGTTTGCGAAAAACTAGGTGCGGTCAAAGCTATTAACTACCTTGAACATGACTTTGTCAGCATCTGTGCCGAACTGACCAATGGTGGCGTTAACGTTGTGCTAGACATGGTCGGCGGTGACTATGTTCAGCAAAATTTTGCCGTCTGCGCGCCAAAAGCACGAATTGTCAATATCGCCTTTTTACGCGGTTCCAAAGTACAAATAGATCTCATGCCTCTAATGCTGAAACAAATCGTATTAACCGGCTCAACCCTTAGAGCTCAACCACTAAAAGACAAGAAACGAATTGCCCAGGGTGTTGAAACTCAGGTTTGGCCATTAATTACAGAGGGCAAATTCAAACCCGTCATTAATCACAGATTTCCTCTTTCGCATGCCGCCCAAGCTCACGAACTAATGGAATCAAATAAACATATTGGTAAATTACTACTCATCAATGAGAGTAATTAATGGCTAACAAAGACTCACGATTAGTCTATTCCACCGACGTGGGCCGCATTCAGGAAAGCGTACAATCCCAAGTAAGTTTAACGGACGGTATTGTGCGCATTAGGCGCGAAACCAAAGGTCGTAAAGGGAAAGGGGTCACTACTGTTTCAGGGATTGACTTGCCGGAACCAGATCTGAAGACCTTAGCGAAAGAGTTGAAGCAAAAATGCTCCACTGGTGGCACCATTAAATCTGGAGTTATTGAGGTGCAAGGTGATCATCGTGATTTACTCAAAAAAGAGCTAGAAAAACGCGGCCATAATGTCAAGTTAGCGGGAGGCTGATTTTTGGATATTGACAGTTCTCAAGCAACAACGCGCAAGGTGATAAAACCATTTGGCACATGGCCATCTGATATTAGTGCAGAAATGATCACTCGCGCTGCACCCGGACTCAATCACCTTCATTCCAGTGCAGATACACTTTTTTGGGTCGAAAGCCGGCCGTGGGAAGCTGGCCGCAATGTCATTATGTGTAAGACTCCCGATGGGGCGATTAAAGACCTTTTGCCAGCTCAGTTCAGTTGTAATAGTAAAGTGCATGAGTACGGTGGTATGGCGTACACAGTGGCCAATCAAAAACTCTATTTTGTGAATGCTCTGGATCAACGTATTTATCAACTCGATTTAGAGTCTTTAAACAACCCCTCACCGGTTAGCCCTGAAGGACCTTTTCGCTTTGCCGATATTATTGTCGACACGAAAAATCAGCGTTTGATCGCAGTCTGTGAACACCATATTGAGGGGCAAGAACCAGACAACTACATTGCCGCTCTTGCCTTAGATCAAAAGCACTCCCAGGTCCAAACCTTAGTTGCGGGTTCTGATTTTTATGCCTATCCACGCCTTAGCCCCGATAACAACACAATCTGCTGGATTGAATGGCAACACCCCAACATGCCTTGGGATAACACGCAGTTATGGCAAGCATCCGTCAGTGGGAAGCAGTTAACAAATAGATGCCTAGTCGCAGGTGGCAATCAAGACGAAGCTATCTTTCAGCCTCAGTGGTCTCCGGACAATCTTCTGTATTTTGTATCAGACAGCCATAACTGGTGGAATATCTATCGCCTCAGAGATGGGCATCGAGAAACAGTACTGCCTAAGGATGCCGAATTTGCCGTGCCTTTATGGCAACTAGGAGTATCAACCTACGATTTCATCGACAGCCAAACCATTGGTTGCACTTGGACTGAATCTGGCGTTTGGTTTACCGGACTGATCGATATACCCGCACAAACACTTAGCAAGATCGACTGCCATTACAGCAGCATGCATAGCATCTGCACACATCATGGACAGTTATTTATGATGGCTGGTGCTCCAGGACTATCAACGGAATTAATTAGCTTTTGTCCAGATAAACAGCTAAATAGAATTTACTCGCCAGCGTCACTGCCAGTAGCTAACAGCGAGTTATCAACACCAGAATCAGTGCTATTTCCCAGCGCAGACGATCAAAGAGTACATGCCTTCTTTTACCCGCCAATCAACGCTCATTTTTGCGGAGATGAACAAGAGTTACCTTTGGTCATTGCTATATGCCATGGTGGTCCAACTGGCGCAACAGACAGTAGCTTAAACCTTAAAATACAATATTGGACTAACCGCGGCTTTGCTGTGGTGGACATCAACTATCGCGGCAGTACCGGTTTTGGCCGTCATTATCGTCAAGGTTTGACAGGTGCATGGGGGCTTGCCGACGTTGAGGATGCGCAATACGCCATCGGCCACCTTGCAAGCCTAGGAAAAATAGACTCCGAACGCTGTATTATTCGAGGCGGAAGTGCCGGTGGGTACACCGTACTGTCAGCGCTAACCTTTACCGATACCTTTAAGGCTGGTGCAAGCCTTTACGGTATTGGTAATCTTGAAACTCTGGCCACCGACACTCACAAGTTTGAATCTCGCTATTTAGATAGCCTGATAGGCCCCTACCCTGAACGAAAAGATATCTATATTAAAAGATCGCCTATAAATCATATAGAGGGTCTTAACTGCCCAGTGATCTTTTTACAGGGACTTCAAGATAAGGTTGTCCCACCCAATCAGGCAGAGATGATGGTGGCCCTATTGCAAAGTAAAGGCATTAAGGTCGCTTATGTGACCTTTGATGATGAGGGCCACGGATTTCGAAAAGCCAACAATATCATTCGCGCCATGGAGTCCGAATTAGCGTTTTATCAAGAAGTATTTAACCTTGTCGAGACTATTTAAGCCATGTCTCGTTATCGTCCACCCAGACCCAAAAGTTCGCCTTACATCACACCTGAAGGTGCTTCCAATATGCGAGCTGAGCTTAGGCAACTATGGAAAGTCGAACGCCCCCAGGTTACTCAGGTGGTTCATGAGGCGGCAAAGAACGGTGATCGCTCTGAAAACGGTGACTATATTTATGGCAAGCGACGCCTACGTGAAATTGATAGCCGAGTACGCTACCTCACTAAACGGTTAGAAAACGCCAAAATTATTGAGGACAAACCTAGGGATCCAACGAAAGTATTCTTTGCTGCCTGGGTAACTGTTGAAGATGAAGATGCCAAAGAATTGCCGGAGACGTTCCGACTGGTGGGCTCGGACGAAATCGACCCATCGCTTAATTGGATTAGTATTGATTCACCCATGGCTCAGGCGCTAGTAGGAAAATGTTTAGATGATGAAGTAATGGTAAAAACCCCTGCCGGACCGCGTTGTTTTATTATTACCGGTATCAGTTACGCGTTACCCAATAGTTAGGGCGACAACCGTGAGATAATCCAGCTGTCACCATCACGTTGGAATGAAAAACGATCATGAAGGCGATTTTCGCCGCCCTGCCAAAACTCAAATTCCCGAGGGACTATTCTATAACCACCCCAAAACTCTGGCAAAGGGACCTCCCCCGATTCAAAACGCTGCTGCACAGCGTTGAACTGAGCCTCCAATACCTCACGAGACGCAATGGGACTACTCTGCTCTGACGCCCAAGCAGCAAGCTGACTCGATATTGGTCGACTTTTAAAGTAGTCACTGTTCTCGTTATCTGACAAAGGCTCTGCCTTCCCGCCCACGATCACCTGTCGATCCAATTGCAACCAAGGAAACTGCAGACTAACCTGAGGGTTAGACATGATGTCTGCAACTTTACGACTCCCTAAATTGGTGTAAAAAACAAAGCCGCGCTCATCGAACCCCTTTAGCAGCACCATTCGCTGCCAAGGCTTACCCTGAGTATCAACGGTAGCCACACTCATGGCGGTAGGGTCAACAATTTCGGCCTCAAGAGCCTGATCCATCCACAGAGAGAATTGTTCAAAAGGATTACTACGCAAGTTCTCTCGTGATAGCGTCCCGTAGTCATATTCGCGTCGATTATCTTTAATACCCATATCAAGCCAACCATTGATTTACTTTAATTACATAGTACCGATAGATTGCCCACCATCAACAGGCAATGCAACACCATGCAGATAAGAACCCGCGTCACTGGCCAACAGCAAAAATGGCCCTGTCATCTCATCCATCTCTCCCGCACGACGGGCAGGCGACGAAGTAAGAAAGGCCACACTCTCAGGCGATGCAAAAGCCGCTTCCGTCATCTCGGTTAAAAAGTAACCCGGACAAAGCGCATTGACACGAATCCCTTTACCGGCCCACTCAAGAGCAAGTGACTTGGTCAATTGAACCACAGCCGCCTTAGAAGCTGAGTAACTAGACTGACCAAAGGACACGCGCAAACCCAAAATCGATGCGGTATTAACAATAACGCCTCCTACGCCAGCCGCCATCATGCGCTTAGCGGCCTGTTGAGCGACGATAAAAACCCCTTTAAGGTTAGTATCCATCATATTATCCCAGCTCGACTCATCGATCTTCACTGCACTTTTAACTTCTGCGATACCTGCATTATTAGCTACCAACGTGATCGTTCCAAATGCCGCTTCACCCTGATCAAAAGCAGTCGCAATAGATTCAGAATTAGTTACATCCATTGACACGGCTAGTGCCTCGCCACCTTCAGCAGCAATCTCAGCCACCAGAGACTCAAGACGATCAATGCGACGCGCTGCAACGACTACCTTAGCACCTCGTGCCGCTAATATTTTTGCGAAATGCGCTCCAAAACCACTAGATGCACCGGTAACTATTGCGACTTTGCCGCTCATATCAAATTCTGTTGCCATTGCCTTTTATTCCTTAAGTAATTATAAATTCTAGCCGTAAGTAATATATTGTTCCATCTCATTAGTATCCAGATGGGTAACACTGTTAAAACCAGTCAAATTCATCTTTCTTTCGTTAAAAAAGAAATGACTTATGGCAGTATTCTTATACTGCAGATTAAGATCAAAGACATTTTCATCGGGAATCCCAAGGACCAAGCCCACAAAAGTGCTTATTGACCCGCCAGAACCAATAGCCAAAATACTGTTGCCGGTACTTCCCATGGCTTTGATCTGCTCCTGAGCGCCTTGGACTCGGGCTTTAAACTGCACCCAGGTTTCAGGAACCCCAGGGATACTGTCAGACGTCCAGGCGTTAAGAACCTGGCGTAGCAGTCGATAATAATTCTTCTTATCGGTAGGATCTTTCATCACGCTTTGAAACAACGGAGTATCACCATGAATCTTCCCATAAGCCTTCGTCATGTCGACGAAGTTGTACTCATTGAGCCCAGGCAGCACTAACCGATCACTACCATCTATTCCCAAACCCTGACAAATACCATCCATCGTTTGATGATGGCGGTGCATATCCCCTACCACTAATTGGTCAAAGCGCATATTCCGCAACTTAAAATGCTCGCCCAAAAAACGCGATTGCTGATGGCCTAGATCTGACAACTGATCGTAATTTGCAGACCCAAAAGAGGCCTGCGCATGGCGCACGAGATGCAATTCACTCATTAGACTTTCCTAGCATTGAAGTAAGTACGTTGATGCACGAGCGTATTTAAACGCAAAACACCATGGGTTAATAGGGATAACAGCAGCATATTTCATATTCACCTTGCTTATAAGGGCATAAACGCTAGGTAATTACAAAATAGACGTTATGTACTACATCCACCCTATAACAGGGTGGGTAGTCTGGAGTGACTAGCGATTAACAGGTCGCTTTTTAATGCTCTGATCATCATTAGCTAACATTCACAACAATTCATGATTTAGCTAAAATGAAGTGTAAATAAACTATAAAAATGAACTACTTAGGCGTATACTGCCCGCCCGAATAATCCAGGGCTTAAAAACCCCAAGCCACAGGTAAATTAATGTCGTCAATTGACTTCGCATCACTGGGTATTTCTGCCCCTGTACTTAAAGCCGTTCTGCAACTCGGCTATGAGCAACCGACCCCAGTTCAAGCGCAATGTATTCCTATTCTTTTGAACGGTAAAAACCTGTTAGGAACGGCACAAACTGGTACGGGCAAAACAGCCGCCTTCGCTCTGCCTTTTTTGAGCCAACTGGATGATAAGCAAAAAACACCGCAAATCTTAGTGTTGACCCCAACTCGCGAATTAGCGATTCAGGTAGCGGAGGCTTTCCAAAGCTACGCCAAGCATATTAAAGGGTTTCACGTCCTTCCTATCTATGGTGGAGCAGATATAGGCGGTCAACTACGAGGCCTTAAGCGCGGCGCTCAGGTTGTCGTAGGAACGCCAGGTCGTATGCTCGATCATCTGCGTCGACGCAGTCTGGATCTGAGCCAAGTCAGAGGATTAATCCTCGACGAAGCGGACGAGATGTTACGCATGGGTTTCATTGACGATGTAGAAACCATCCTTGCTAAGACACCCAATGATTGTCAGCGAGCGCTATTTTCAGCCACTATGCCACCCGCTATCCGTAGAGTGACCCAGAAATACCTTGGTGATGCGGAAACCATCAGCATCGAGAATAAAACAAAAACCGTAGAGCGCATTGAGCAACAATATGTGACCTGTAAAAGCCATCAAAAGATGGATGCCTTAACACGCGTGCTCGAAGTTGAGTCTTTTGACGGCATGATCATCTTTGTACGCACCAAATCGTCAACTGTCGACATTGCCGAACGCCTTGAAGCGCGAGGCTTTTCGTCTGCAGCCCTTAATGGCGACCTAAGCCAAGCTATTCGAGAACGCACCATTAATCGTCTTAAGAAGGGTCAAGTGGATATTGTTGTTGCCACAGACGTTGCTGCACGCGGTTTAGATGTTGAGCGTATTAGCCATGTCATTAACTTTGATATCCCCTATGACAATGAGTCCTATGTACATCGAATAGGCCGTACAGGTCGAGCTGGACGAGATGGTAAGGCAATTCTTTTTATCACGCCTAAAGAAAATCGTTTATTACGCTCTATCGAGAAATCAACACGTCAAGTCATTAAACCAATGGCCATGCCTAGCAATGAAGAAGTTAGTGGTCAGCGGATACAGCAGTTCACTGAACAACTACTGAAAACCATGGAATTACCTAAGTTAGATAAATTCCGCTCTCTGATCCAGCAGTTAGCTGACGAAAATGAATTAGATATGGCCCATGTCGCAGCTGCCTTGGTCTTTGAGAATCAAAAAGAACGGCCACTTTTCCCTAAACTTGAAACCATCACCGCACCTACCAGTAAAGATCGCGACAGAGATTCAGGTCGAGAGCGCAACAGAGACCGCGGTGATAGAAATAAAGACCGTGGTGACCGCAAAGAGCATCGCGGCCAGCGTACAGAGAACCGGGACTCGCGCGCAGAACCGCGAAAAGATCGCTCAGAAAAGCCTAAACGTGAGTCCAAAGCGAAGGATGCCGACGCTAATCGTGATGGTGTTCCAATGGTCACTTATCGCCTAGAAGTTGGTAACAATGACGGTATTTCACCAAGTAATATCGTCGGCGCCATCGCTAACGAAGCCGATATTGAAAGTCGCTTTATTGGTGAGATCAAGCTGCATGACGACTACAGCACAGTTGACTTACCTGAGGGCATGCCTGCTGACCTATTGAACCATTTAAAAAAGGTTCGAGTTTGCGCCAAACCCATGCGAATCAGTGTGCTTGGTGGAAGTGGAGGTGGAAGTAGCAGTGACAGCGTGCAACCATACGCAGAGAAAGTGGCTAGCCCACGTAAGCGAAAAATTGCGGACAGTGATGACAAGAAAACTATCTCTCGCAATGTCGAGAATAAACGCACTGCAGAGCCTACAAAGCCAGCAAAGAAGGTCTTTACTGGCAGTAAAAAAACCTTTGATAAAGACTCAAGATCAAAACGTAGTGATCGCAGTGATCGCAGTGCTCCGAGCAACGATGGCAGTGCACCCTTAAAAAAGAAAAAGACCTATACCAAGAAGCCTAAGCGTTCGTAATAAGCTGATCAATCAGGGTCAACTGAGAAACGATAGTATCGCCATTGATGTGAATAGATTTAAAATATTCTTCAGCCATCGGTGCGATACTGCAGACCGCGGGCAGTTCGGCACCCTCTTGGCAGATCTGTTTAATTTGCGGTAAGAATAGAAACTGCAACCACTGAATAAACGTTAGCATATCAACAGCGAAGGGTTCAACGCTACTTAAAGCATCATTAGAGGGTGTTTGCGCCAACCATAACTCTTCGCTCTGGAGGCCTTCTTCGAGCGTCTTGAGCATGTCACTTAGCTGTTGATAGGTGTTCATCGATTCCTACCCTAACTCTCGCCTAAAAGGTGGTAGAGCATCCAATAGCTGCTTACCATAACGTTTAGTCAATAACCGCTTATCAAGAATCGTTACCGTTCCAGTGTCTGACTCTGTGCGCAATAACCTTCCGCAGGCCTGAATTAAACGCAGTGACGCCAGTGGCAGCGATATATCAAAGAACGAGTTGCCCCCCCGAGCTTCAATCCATTCTGCTAAGGCCTGTTGTAGCGGTTCATTTGGCACGGCAAAGGGAAGCTTAGCAATCACTACATGACGGCAGTAATCTCCCGGCAAATCGACCCCTTCCGCAAAACTAGCCAAACCAAACAGCATGCTGGTACTACCCTGATCAATGCGCTCTTTATGCAGTCGCACCATTTCCCGATTGGAATATTGGCCTTGGATTAATATTAGTTTAACGAGGTTATTGGGCAATTCATCATGCACCTGCTGCATTTGACGTCTAGAGGAAAACAACACTAACGTGCCCGCTTTTTTCTCAACCATAGATTCAATATTGTCGACGATATGCTGGGTGTGATCATCAACATTATTACCTTCAACAGCATCAGACGGCACTCTCAACGATGCTGCCTTAGCATAATCAAAAGCTCCCGCAACAGAAAGGAAATGAGCGGAATCAGGAACGCCCGTTTCTCTTTGCAGCGTGTTGAAATTACCTAGCGAACGCAAAGTCGCTGAGGTTAAGACTGCGCCATAGCAGCTACCCCAGAGACGCTCACGAAGAATCTCAGCCGCCTGTATTGGACTAGCATTCACCGAGATATCAACATTACCGCCGCCGGTGTCCTCAAGTTTCAGCCAACACGCCATTGGCATGTTGCCCTGCTGTAATTCTTTATGTAACCGATCCCACAAAGCGAGTAGACGCTCAGCACCAGACAGCCATGTCCCCGCTTGCTGATAAAAAAGCTCTATGTCAGGAGTCGCTACGGGATATTGCTTATCGCTCAAGGCTTCATTAAGGCTATCTTCAAGGACCTCAAGCCGCCCTAACCAGCCACTGGTATGCTGGGTAATCTGTGTAGCAATGTCACGAATGGCAGTGCCAACATCGCCGTGGGAAAATCGATAGATACCCTCATAATCATCAGCCTTATCCATCTGCTCTTTGAGTAGTGGATAAGCCATAGACAGTAATTCGGTTATTTTTGCCGCTTCTTTCTCAATCCGTGGTAACTGCTCAGCAAGCGCAGTATCTTTAGCAAAAATGGGCGCCTGACCTTTGCACTGCTTAGGAATACGCTCTAACCATGACAGCGTACTATTAATTCTGCACTGGGCACCAAAGTGTCGAATTGCCGTATCGCCGAGCCGGTGGCCCTCGTCACAAATATAAATGCAATCTTCTGGCGGTGGTAATATGGCACCCCCGCCGAGTGCTAAATCAGCCATCACCAAATCATGGTTAGCAACAATACAATCACTCTCTTCAAGGTCAGTACGCGCTTTAAAAAATGGGCATTGATTGACGAATCTGCAGCGCCGACCTGAACACTGCCGGCGATCCACAGTTAAAGCGCTCCATTCAATATCCTTAATATGGGTATCCCAAGAGTCTCTATCACCGTTCCAACTGCCATCTTCAAGTGCATCGGACATCTCTCGAAACAAAGTTTCGGTCTGTGCGTTAGGGTTAAACTGCTGCTCGTCCTCAAACAAGAATAGACCTGCATCTTTTGCTTTAATAGAGTCTAAACATTGCTCCATGCGAAGATTACACGCATAGCGACCACGTCCTTTAACGAGAGCGCAACTATAATCCCAGTCACAAGCCTCAAGGAGCTCTGGGATGTCTTTATGGATGAGCTGCTCCTGCAGAGCTATAGTTCCTGTAGAGACTACAACCGTCTTTTTTAATGCCCGAGCAATAGGGAGAGCCGCAATAAGGTATCCAACGGTCTTACCTGTGCCTGTGCCCGCCTCAATAACCGATAGTCGCTTGTCTGCGTCAACATCACTCAGGCTATTGGCTATGGCAGCAACCATCTGCTTTTGGCCTAATCTGGCTTGCAATCCTCGGGTCTCTAAGAACTTTCGATAGCCCTGCTGAATGATGTCTCTAGTGTCGGCGTCTAACAAGCGTTAGTGCCCCTGCTGTGACAAATAGTGCAGCTGGTTATCGACAGGGGCAGCATAAGCAGCCACAGCAATGGCCCGATGCTCATTGGGTAGAGCGCTGATATGTCCTCTAAATTGTTGTTCAGCATACAACCAGTCTTCCTTAGGCCAAAGACTCTTTAAACTCTCTAAAACATCTAATTTTTGTTCAGCAACCTGCATTGTCCAGGCGATAATATTGGTCGGAAAAAGTTGGTAGTTGAGACCAATCTGACGATTAACCTCAGCAGCAAGGCCGTCTGCGTCCTCATATTTATCAGCTACGGGATCACCAAAATTAACCTGGATTCGACCCTTGTACCCAAGAAAGCCTTTTACAATACTATCAAGATCCTCGAATGGATCTTTGGTATAAGTTAAGCCCTGTTGCTGAGCATAAAGCTCGCTGGCTTTCTCAGCATCACAGGGATCATACTCATAAGAAATGGCTACAGGCACAATATTCAATTCACCGATTGCAGCAGCAAAACTCTGGTCTTTATCCTTTGACAACGCTAACATTTTGAGCAGGGCTGTTTCAGTGCGGTCCTGTCCATCTTTCGCTCGGCCCTCAGCTTGAGCAATCCAGATCGGCACCTTCTCTTGACTAATACTGTGCCGAATATAGCGAGAAAGGTTTTTAAGGGCTTCAAGTTTCTCACGACGACCTTTGACTGACCTTTTAACAATAAAACTGCGGTTAATTCGCATCAAGTCGGCGGCAAAAGGCTTACTGAGCAAATTGTCTCCAATGGCAATTCTAACCATCGATCGATTCTCTAGAAAAAGACCCAAGTTAACCATGGCTGGATCTAGGGCAATATCCCTGTGATTGCTCATATATAAATGAACTTTATCCGAGGGTGTTTTATCGAGCCCGCTAAACCCGTAGCTATCAGTCGTTGTTTCAAGCACAGATATGAGTCGTGAGGTCATATGCGCCTGAAAGTCAGACACAGTAGAAACCTCAACCATAAGTTTTCGCAGTTTGCGCCGTAAAAAGGGTCTTGCGAGCCGTGTAAAAACACCTGGCAGAATTTTCGTCATCCGCGGAAACTCACGCGAAAGCAGAAGATCCATTAACTCAGAATCAGCTATCATACGTGCTAACGCGCTAGGCACTTCACTATCGTGGTACGGACGAATATCGTCAAAATTATTCATGCTATTAGTCGACTTATTATTATCTAGCGTTTCGTTGGACGTTGGCGGGAATTATACCAATGCACTTCATGAGAAAATTCATCAACCTTATCGGCAACATCTAACACCAGAGCAAACAACGCCATCCGCACTAATAGGCCATTGTCGGTCTGGCGAAATATGGCTAGGTTGGGATTATCATCTAGATCAATATTCAACTCATTGGCATCAGCTCGTGAATCGCGAGGCAGTGGATGCATGATAACCGTATTGGGCTTACAGTATTCGGTATAGATCGCTTGGTTAAGTCTAAACTTACCCCGATAAAGGTCAGCTTCTTGCTTTGTCGAGAACCGTTCCTCCTGAATTCGCGTTGAATAGACGATATCAACATCCACTATACTCTGGGTCATTTCATGAGACACAGTGACCTCAACCCCTGAACTGCGCATGAATTCAATAATCGAGTCCGGCAAGGCCAATTCGGCGGGAGAAATCAGCACCACATGTATGTTGTCATACAAAGATAACAGCTTACCAAGAGAGTGCACTGTGCGGCCGTGGCGCAGATCACCAATCATGGCAATACTCATTCCATCGATCGTCCGACTTTTATCAGCAAGCTCTTTACGGATGGTATATAGGTCCAACAAAGCTTGAGTAGGATGCTCATTAGCACCATCACCACCATTTATCACGGGGACTCGACTAGCAGTGGCAAAATCTGCTACCGAACCCGCTTCAGGGTGGCGCATACAGATAACATCGCTAAAACCTGATAAGACTCGCGCGGTATCTTGCAGAGACTCACCCTTAACCAATGCGGAATTCTCAAAACCGGCTGTTTCACGAACCTCACCACCTAATAAATTAAAGGCAGAACCAAAACTGACGCGAGTACGGGTACTGGCCTCAAAGAACATATTGCCAAGAATGGCACCCTCAAGGACTCTTGTTACCTTTTTACGAAGAGCATAAGGCTCCATCTGATCAGCCACAGCAAAGATACGATCGACGTCTTCACGCTGGAACTGGTTGATTGACAGGATATGCGCGCCGGTAAAGTTCAAGATTTAACCTCGGGGCAAAAAGTTGATGGGAGGGATTTTAGCCTTTTTCGTCGCTGCACTCTAGTTCGATAACGAAAATTCATCATTCACCTGAGAAGCCCAGTGCTTAAGTGACTCTAGTATAGCGACTTTTTCAGCTGACAAACCCTCGTCGGCCAATAACTGTGCTATCTCAGCGCCCTGTTGCTCCATCGTTAAATAACCCGACTTCTCATCGGTTAATCTCCATCGACAGTTTTCTGCCCAAACACTACGCTCTTGATCTGACAACGAGCCGTTAAAATAACGCGCCCGATAACTAAACAACAGGTGATTGTAGCGCTCATCACTAAAATGGAAGCCATGCTCAGTAAGGTCTTTAAAGCTGGCATGGCGTACTTCTTCTAATAAATGCTTATCAGCATTGGGTAAAAAACCATTATACAAACGCTGCTCAGCCTCTGGCTTTTCGGGAAACGATTGACTATTAAAGACCTCCGCTAACTTGGAGGACAAATCAATTTGATTGAGCCTTTGCCAATGTAATTCGCAGCGCTGTACATCAATATCCAAGCGTTTAGCCGCAGCCTCATCTATTAATTTATGAGTGGTGACCACAGGAGCCTTATTAATATGTACTACCTTTAGCGGAATGCGCACTTCGCCATCCCCCAGCGACTCAGATGTCGTGAACACTCGATGTGCAATTTCTTCTGCACTTAGGCTGATCAAAACCTCAGGGTCAAATGATAAGTCTATGCAAATAATGCCGTTACTATTTGTCGGATGTTGAGCCAACGGCATCATAATCGCACCATACATATGGGCTCTTGGGAGCATGCCTGAAACATGGAAAAAGGGTTTTCGGTCAGACAAATTCAACATCTCTCCAACCGCTTTTTTACTCCTCATGTTCACTACATAGTCAAATAAACGAGGCTGTTTGTCTTTGATCAATTTAGCCACCGCAATCGTTGCGGTTACATCAGACAGTGCATCATGAGCCGCTTCATGGGCCACTCCGTTGGCTGCAGTCAAATGCTCGAGCTTAAAACTCGGACGCCCAGGCTCATGGTCTGGCCATTCTATGCCCTCAGGTCTCAATGCTCTCGTCAAGCGCAGCATATCCATAATATCCCAGCGAGAATTGCCGTTTTTCCACTCTCGTTGATAGGGATCAAAAAAGTTTCGATAGAGAGCATAACGAGTGACCTCGTCATCAAAGCGAATACTGTTGTAACCCACTCCACAGGTGCCTGGCACTGAGAGCTGCCGGTGGATAGCCTCGATAAACTGAGGCTCCAACAACCCTTTTTCCATGGCCAACTGAGGGGTAATTCCGGTAATAAGGCAGGCTTGAGGCGCCGGTAGTATATCTTTTTGAGGCTGGCAATAAATGACCAGAGGCTCGCCCACTGGGTTTAAATCCTCGTCAGTCCTTAAACCAGCAAATTGTGATGGCCGATCTTTAGAGGGGTCAACGCCAAAGGTTTCGTAGTCATGCCAGTAGAAAGTATTTGCCATAGTTTAAATCCTTTCCCCTCGTAAATAAGCGTTACTATCTCGTTTGGACCGTTCAACCACCCTCGACTAATGGTTGCCCAGGGCTGGTTTCAGGCTTAGGCTTAGGCGCCGGAGCCGCCAATTGCTGTTCTAGCTGATAGATTTTTTGCGTCATTTGGCGCCGAAAGCCCTCTATAGCTTCCATAGCCTCAGCATTATTAGCCTGATCACGGTCCGTGCGCGATAACGCAGTTTTTAGTCGATTAAGCTCATCGGTGTATCCACGCAACACCCCATTAACCTTATCGATGTCAGCAGAAAGTCCCAACTGGCTAATGCTCAAATCGCTAATAGCAGAGCTCTCGTTATCAATTCGCGTCCCCACTGCTGTAATAGATTCTTGAGCCGAAACGCGCTTAGCCGCTAGAAAAGCAATATCTTTTTTATTGTCGGCAATTTTTGTTTTGTTGATATCGTTAGTGACGCCCCAGAGCTTCCTGATTTCGCTCCAGTGCTTTTTTAATTCTTCACCATGCTTGCTAATATTGAGTTGCATCGCCGCACCCGACTGGGTAACCGACTCATCTGTGCTACTAAGCCGTGACTCAAGCAAATCAAATCGTGCCAATAGTGACTCGTGCTTAGCGGAAAGGTCCTGATACTGCAATCCACCAAAAACACCCGTTCCAATCAAACCCAAAAAGGTCAGTATCAAAATAAACTTCATCAGCCCAGGCATACCTGTAGTAGTCGGCTGGCCGCCGTTTCTTGAAGTCGGTCCGTCACCGCGCGACTCTGGTATGTTGCGACCAATCATATCGTCCCGTTCGGCAACAATTGACGTTTTAGGCTTTTTATCCATATCTTTTTTTGATTCCATGGTCATCTTTCAA